>Ga0209172_10000123_pt1 | contig 231826 bp, 247 predicted proteins | sample LarsenN4metaG_FD_184113 | JGI IMG/M metagenome (GOLD analysis project Ga0209172, IMG submission 184113) | Hot spring sediment bacterial and archeal communities from British Columbia, Canada, to study Microbial Dark Matter (Phase II) - Larsen... ...
CGAACCAGGCGTCGTTGATGATGTTGACGAGGAAGTCCGCCCCGCCGCGGAACAAGTCTCGGACCTCCTCCGGAAAGATCGCTTCATAACAGATGACGACGCCGAAGCGGCCGCTGGGGGTGGCAAACACCGTAGCCTCCCATCCGGGGCTGAACTGGCCGATGGCCCCGCCGGCCAGGGGGTCGACGAAGAACAACAGCCGGCGCAGCGGTACATACTCCCCGAAGGGGACGAGGTGGCGCTTGTCGTACCGGCCCAGCAGCCGACCGGCCGGGCCGAGGAGGAAGGCGCTGTTCCGCGGCTGCCCGGCCTGCACATCTGGGGCCCCGACCAGGAGGGAGGCGCCCACTTCGTGGGCCAGGGCTTCGATCTGCACTCGCCGAGGGTCTTCCTGAAGCAGGAACGGCACCGCGGCCTCGGGCCATACGACGAGCTCAGGGCGCTGGCGCGCGGCCTCCCGTGTGAGCTCACGATAAATGTCCAAGGTCTTGCGGGCAGCGGTGCGTACCGCCACTTCCCCAGATGATCGCGCTCCCAAGCCCCACCTAAGTCGTTGTGGCAAAAGATCAGCGGCGTCTAGTCGTCGAGCGTCACCCCCTCCAGCGAGGGACTCACCAGGCGCCGGCCGGCGACGGTTCGCACCAAGTAGTACGAGCGGAACACGGCATGGTCGAAGGGGAGTCGTTCGAGCGCCTGGTCGGGGAACATCCGGCGGACTTCGTCGCGAATCCGGCGCGCGAATGGGCTCCCGCGATAGCCACTGGCGTCATCGATCAACAGGAAACCGCCGTACCGGAGGAACCGCCGCCAGGTGGCGGTGTCCTCTTCAGTGAACGGCGTGAAGTCCAGCGCCCCGGTCAGGTAGACAAACGGAAAGGAGAACAGGTCTGGATCGTCGAGCGTCAGTGGGTGGCGCTGCAGCGAGACCGCAATGCTGGTGCGTCGCTCCACCTCCTTCAGCAACTCCGCGGCAGCGGAAGGGTGCGGGTCCCAGTCCCCGCCCCGGTACTGAACTTGGGCGAAGATAAAGGGGGTCGATAGTGCCTCCGACCGCCAACTGCCGGCCTCTGACCGACCGCCTGCCGACACAGGGGTCCCCGACAGTAGGCCTCCGGCGACGACGGCCAGGTATTGCATCCATTGACGACGTGTGATCACGCCATCGATCCTCCTTCTTGGTCTCTTGCCCCAGGTCTGCACGGTCGAAGACCCGGGCTCAGAGCCGGGACGTTCTCAGTGACCGCTACATTCACTGAGGCCTCCGCCATCGGCCGGGCGGCCCCGCGGGACCGCCTGGGGATGAAGGCTGGCGTCCTGGCCGCGTAAGCGACGAACGCTGGACCGAAGGCCGTCGCCAGTTCCGCGTTCTCCCGTCTGGCCAGCCGCACGTACAGGCCGATCAGCACGGGGGTCATCAGCAGGGTGGGCAGCGTCGGCCACTGGATGTTGAAGGCCAGGACGATCAAGATCAGCCCCAGGTACTGCGGATGTCGGAGATGGCGGTAGAGGCCATCGGTCACCAACATCCCCCGTCCGTGATAGACTGTCGCCCAGCCGATCGCCACCAGGTTCACACCGATAGTGATAAGCCCCATGCTGACCACCATCACCAGGTAGACCCCCTGCTGCAGTGGCAGCAGCCCCAGCCGGTCCAGGGCCAAGGCCCAGAGGTGGCTCTCGTGCAGCCCGAAAGCCCAGGGCGGCAGGCCAAGGACGGGGGCGAGCAAATAGATGGTCAGCGGCAGCCCGAACATCTCGGTGAACAGCGAGATCGCGAAGGCCGAATAGAGTCCGGCGTTCCGCCACTCGACCCGCCGCCGCGGCAGCACGAAGCCCAGCAGGAACGTCGTGAAGATGCCCGTCCACATCAGGACCGATGGCCAATTGCCATACCAGAGCGCGAACTGCGGCACGGCGAGGATGGCGCCATCCACTCCGTAGAGCCTCCCATCCAGGAATGCCAAGGGGACGCGATACGGGACCGGTACATGCTGCACGGTGCTGAGGAACAGCCAGAGGCTCCCGGCGACAGTCACCCCCACGACGATCCAGCGCACCTTCAGCCACACCGCTTGCAGTTTCTCCACCCCTGATCCTCCCGTATCAGCTCTGCGGCTTCGCCTGGCGCAGCGCCTGGACCATGGCGCCGACGCGCTCCCCGAACTGACGGTCGATCTGCCGCGCCCGGATGCGCCCCTGCCGGTCGATGATCACATAGCCCATGTCGGCCATCTCCATCCCTTGGCCTTTCATGCGGTAGGCGCGGATGACCTCCATCGCTGGGTCGGAGAGGATCGGGAAGGGCAGTCCCAATTCACGCGTCAGGCGGGCGGCCTCCTCGGGGCTGTCGATGCTGATCCCCAGCACGGCGGCGCCTTCGGCCGTCAGCTCCCCGATCCTGGGCGGCAGCTTCACGAGCTGCTCGCGGCACATACTTCAGCCCGCGCCCATATAGAAGAGCAGGACCACCTCCTGCTTGCCCACGTAATCCGTCAGGGCGATGCGCTGGCCCGTGGACGCCTGCAGATTGAAGGGCGGGGCAGCCTCCGGGGTCGCCCGCGCGTTGATCCACTGCCAGACGCCGATGCCACCCCCCACGACCAGCAGGGCCAGCACCACACTCACCAGCCGCTTCGTCCGCCGGCGCATGGCAGGACGAGGGCGGGATTGTGGCCCGCCCTTGTCGCGTGGCGCGCGCTTTGCTCTCGCCTTCCGTGCCATGGCCAATCCTTTCCACCTCTCCGTCGGTCTCGCTGAGGAGACCTATCGGTCCGCTTGCAGGAGCTGCCGGACCAGGCGCCGGGCAGCCTCGCTCTGCCAGTCCCGCTCGCCGCGCACCAGCCCGACCACCCGCCCCTGACGGTCGATGAGCACCGTGTTGGGGTGGCCCCAGAGCCCGAACACCTTCGGGCTGTGTCCGTCCTTGTCGAGGAGCACCGGGAAGGTGATGCCGAACTCCTGCACAAACGCGCGCGCCGCCTCCGGGCTCTCGCGCAGGTTCACCCCTACCAGCATCAGCCCCTCATCTTTGAATTCCCGATAGAGCGCCGCCCGGGCGGGAGCCTCCCGCCGTCAATTGGGTCAGGCGGTGGTGAAGAAGCCCAACAGGACGACCTGTCCGCGGAAGTCCGCAAGCCGGACCGTCTTCCCGCCAGCGACGGCAGGGCCAGATCGGGGGCAGGCTCCGGCTGGGCCGGGCGCTGGATCGCCAGACTGTCAAAGGGATCTTCCGCGGCCGGCGCCAGCCCTATCGTCCCGACGAGCCAGGCCGCCATCACGAGCCCGACTACCCGGGTTAGGGACCTCGCTCGGCGCATGTCGCCTTGTGCATTTCGCATCTATGACTCCTTTGACTGTTCCCGCAACACGCGCTTCACCGTGTCCCGGAGGCGCTCCAGGGCCTCCCAGTCGGTGCCGTGGTAGTAGCCCCGGATCTGCGCCTGGCGGTCCACCAGCACGAAGCGGGAACTATGAATGAGTTTTCGATCCGGGTTGGCAGACGCGTGCGCCCAGGCCAACGGGGGACCAAGCCATGATTGGCCTTGGCCTATCCCCCCTTGAGCTTGTTCTCCACGCTCGACGACCCCGAGGTGGAACCCGTCGATCGCTAACTGATAGATGGCGTCCTTCGGGCCCGTCAAAAAGAGCCAGCGGTCTGGATCGGCCCCATAGCGTGTGGCGTATTCGGCGAGCACCTCGGGCGTGTCGTGCTCGGGGTCGACGCTGATCGACACCAGGCGGACGTCGGGCTCCGGCGCCAACTCGTCTTGCAGCCAGGCCATGCGGGTGCTCTGCAGCGGGCAGGTATCGGGGCACTCGGTGTAGAAGAAGTTGACGATCCACACCTTACCCCGCAGATCGGCCAGGGTGATCTGTCGGCCGCTGCGCTCGATGAGCGCGAAGTCAGGGACGCGGCCGTAGACCGCCAGTGCCTCCAGCGCCCCCTGGCTTGGGCTCACCTCGGTCACCGACCCAAACCGCCATCCCAGCACCCCGCCAAGGGGGGACCACACGGCCAGCATGCCAACCATCGCGCCCAGCAACATCAAGAGTCCCCATAGTAGAGGTCGTCGCATAAGGCTGCCGTCGTTCATCACACCTCCTCCTCAAGCCCCACTCGCCCGCCTCCATGCCTGAGCTGTCTCTCGCCCCTGGCCGAGTGGGATCAGCAGCGTCGTGGTCGCTCTCACCGCGGGCGCTGCCAGCTGCGCAGATAGGCGACGAGATCGTTGATCTCTGCCTCGGTGAACTGCCGCACCCCGCCGAGCCCACGCAGCGAGGGGAACATCGGCGTCTCCCGCCGCCCGCAGGCGAGGGTCGCCCACAGGAACGTATCATCGGCCGCTGCCAGGAAGTCCGGGTTGTTGAGCGCCGGTCCCTTGCCCAGCTCCCCCCGGCCCTCCCAGCCGTGGCAGTTGGCACAGGCCATCTCATAGAGTTGGCGCCCCCGGACGGCATTCCCCTGCCCCACCGGCGGCGCTGGCGGTTTGGGGATGTCCTGTTGCCAGCTCCGCAGGAATGCGACGAGCGCGCGCATATCATCGCCGTCAAGCGGACCGCCAGCCTCTCGCGCCCACCCGGGCATCTCCGTCCCCCGGCGGCCGCGAGCGATGGTGGCCTGGAGCAAGGCATCGCTAGCCCAGGCCAGAAAGTCTGGGTTGTTCAGGGCCGTGGCATTGCCCCGCACTCGCCCCTGGCCCTCCGCGCCATGGCAGACGGCACAGTGCTGTGTATACAACATGCGTCAGCGCTCGATCAGGTCGCCCTGCGCCGGGTCCGCCAAAGCCAGGGCAGACAGGACCCAGCCGCCATAGACCACGGCATAGAGCCTCTGCGGGGTGGTGCGATCGGCCATCACCCCGAGGACGATGCCGCCGAACGGCCCCTCCTGCACGTGGATATGGTTGGCCCACCCGGTCCCGCCCACTACGGCGAGCGCCATCAGGCTCCAGAGCGCGCACCACGCCAGCCTTGCCCGGTATTGAACGATCCAGCTGCGCATCGCCTTCATCTTCACCGGCCTCCAACATGAGAGACAGGGCATCCTGGCCGTGCTCATCCCACCTGTGCCAGGGTGATCATGCCCCCCGCCATGTGCATGGGCTTGTGGCAGTGGAAAAACCAGTCGCCGGGGTTGTGGGCGGTGAACTCGATGACCACCGCGCCCATGTGCGCGTCGACGTCGACGCTATCCTTGACGATCGGCTGCGAGAAGCGGCGGCCGTTGACCGCCAAGACCTTGAAGGACTGCCCATGGAGGTGCATGGGATGGGCCTCCATGCTCATGTTGTGCAACTGCACCAGGACGCGGTCGCCTTTCCGCAGACGCAACGGCTCCGTCTTGGGGTACTGCTTGCCGTTGATCGTCCAGACGTCCGAGCCCATCATCCCGCCGCTCAGCGTGAGGTCAAAGGTGCGCTCCGGCCCCGACGGAGGGGCGAGGACCTCCTGCCCCCGGCCCAGGTCATAGTGCCACAGCTTCAGGCCGGCGATCCCCTCCGCGGGCGCGTCAGGCTCGGCCTCCTCGTGCCCCTCATAGACGAGGAGGACCTGCTCGCCGGCTTTGACATGGCCGGGCTCGGCGCAGGCGAGGAACCAGGCGCCGGGGCGATCGGCGACGAACTGCACGTCGTAGCGCTCGCTCGGGGCGATCGGCACGGCATCCACCGCCACCGCCTGCACTAAGGGATTGCCGTCGGTGTGGGTCACCTGCAACGTGTGGCCGGCCAGGCGGATGACGTGGGTGTGGTCGGCGCTGGCGTTGATCAGGCGCAGGCGGACACGTTCGCCTTGGCGAACACGCAGCGGATCGGTGGCGGGATACGCTTTGCCGTTGATCGTCATGGTGTCATAGACCTGGGCGTTGCCGCCGCCCATCATCCGGCCCATCCCCCCACGGCCCATCATGCCCCCCATCATGCCGCCCATGCCGCCGCGCCGGCCGGCGGTCCCCTCTTGTGTGCTCGCCAGCGGGCGCCCCGATCCGGTGGCCCAGTCATCCAGCACGAGGGTGTACTCGCGGTCGAACGGGAACGGGTCCGGACCGGCGGGCTCGATGATCAACGGCGCCGAGAGGCCGAGGTCGAGCTGCCGGTGCTCCTGGAAGTGGGTGTGGTACCAGCGCGTCCCCGCCGGCCGGGCCTCGAATTCGTAGACGAACGTGTCGCCGGGTTGCACCGGCCTCTGCGTGACCCCCGGCACCCCGTCCATCGGGTTTGGCACATCGACCCCGTGCCAGTGGATGGTGGTGGGCTCGGCGAGGGCGTTCGTCAGGACGATGCGCACCCGTTCCCCTTCGTTGAGGCGGATCTCGGGGCCGGGGATCTGGCCGTTATAGGCCATGGCCTTGACGACCCTGCCCGGGGCCAGCTCCCAGGTCACCTCGCGGGCCTCCAGGTGGATCTCCCGGACGCCGGCGCCATTGCGCTCCGTCGCGCCACCCCGGCTGGGGAACAGGACTCTCGCCCCAAGCATGAGGGCCAGTGCTCCCACCCCTGCCTTGCCGGACACCCGCAGAAACCCGCGGCGCGAGAGCGCTCCCTCCTTCACCGCTGCCGCTGCCATGTCATGCCTCCATCAGTGCTCTTGAAGATGACCCCGTCGGTCGAAGCCACATAGACCTCGTCGGGCCGCTTCGGGTTCACTGTCACCGCCGCGAGGTTCTTGAGCCCCTCGCCGACCGATTTCCAGGTCTCGCCAGCATCTGTGCTGGTGAAGAGCCTATCCCCCATGGCCACGTCCATGAGCGTGGGGGTTTCGGGGTCCACCGCGAAGCCGTTCACTGTCCGATTGGCGGGCAGACCGCCCATCAACTTCCAACCTCAGAAGCCATCCGGATGGCGCTGGAGGCCTCAGGACGATCGGCAGCGCTGCCCCAGCCCAGGGAAATTTCGCCAGATGCTGACGCTCCTTGTCGTTGCCTCCATCCTCCATGTCCACCCCGACTACCGGTGCGGGGATAGTGGGGCTGAGAATATCGTGGTTATCGCTGCGGCCCGGCGCGCGACCGCTGGGCTCGGGGGCAGCTTCAACCCATACTCGAAGATCTTGCGCGCGATGAGGGCATACGTCGACCCACCCCGCCCGCCGTGCTCGCCCAAAATCGCCACGGCCAGCTGCGGATGGTCGAAGGGGGCATAGGCCACAAACCACCCATGATCCCGAAACCGCCCCGGCAGCTTGTCTCCCTTGGGGGAGTGGGCAATCACCTGCACCGTCCCGGTCTTGCCCGCCACCCCGACCCCCTCGAGACGGGCCCGCCAACCCGTGCCTTGTGGCTCGTTCACCACCCCCCACAGGGCCTGCTGCACCAGGTGCAGCGTCTGGGGCCGGGCCGGCACCTCGCCCAGGCGCTGCGGCCCGAGCGTCTGCACCACTTGGCCCTCGGGCGTCTAGACGCGTTTGACGACCCGCGGCTGATAGAGCGTGCCGCCGTTGGCCACGGCGCTGATGACGTTGGCCAGCTGCAACGGCGTCACCAGGTTGTAGCCCTGGCCGATGGCCGCCGAGATGGTCTCTCCGGGATACCAGGGTTCGCCCCTGGCCTTGCGTTTCTACTCCGTCGACGGCACCAGCCCCGGCTTCTCGTGCACATCGAAGCCGGTTGGCGTCCCCAGCCCGAAGCCCTTGGCATAGCGGGCCATCGTGTCGATCCCCAAGCGTTGGCCGAGCCAGTAGAAAAACACATCGCACGATCGCACCAACGCTGAGTGCACATTGACGGGGCCATGGTCCCCAGGCTTCCAGTCCTTAAACACCCGGTTGCCAAAGGGAAAGATGCCCGTGCAGTGCACGATGGTCTTCGGGGTGATGGCCCCTTCTTCCAACCCCGCCACCGCCATGATGATCTTATACGTCGACCCCGGGGGATACTGCGCCTGGATCGCCCGGTTCTGCAGGGGTTGGCGCGGGTCCTTGAGGAGACGCTGCCAATCTGCCATCGGCATGCCCGTGGCAAACAGGTTAGGGTCATACGCCGGCTGGCTGGTCATGGCCAGGATCTCGCCGTTGCGCGGGTCCAGCACCACAATGGCGCCGGCCTGGCCAGCCATTGCCTCCTCGACCAACCGCTGCAGGTCGAGATCGAGCGTCAGCACCAGGTTCGTGCCGGGGCCAGGCTCCCGCTGCTCGATCAGCTGCAGCTCGCGCCCCAGGGCATCGACCTCCACCGCGCGCGCCCCTTTGGTGCCGCGCAGCGCCCGCTCATAGCGCTTCTCAACGCCGGCCTGGCCGATGACATCCCCTAGCTGGTAGCCCTGGGCGCGAGCCTCTTTCCACTGCTCCTCGTTGATCTCGCCGAGATAGCCCAGGACGTGGGCGGCCAACTCCCCATGCGGGTAGTGGCGCACGTGCTCGACGTCCAGGAACACGCCCGGTAACTCCCACCGGCGCTCCGCGACATAGGCCACCTGCGACGGCGTCAGGTCCTTCATGAGGGGAATCATGCGAGATGCCGCGGCGGCTTGAAGCTTGGGCGCGATCTCCTCCCAGCGGATCGGCAGGCGCTCCGTCAGGCGTGGGATCAACTGCATCAGCGCCGGCGGCTCTTCCGACAGCACGAACAGCGTGAAGGCGCGTCGCGTGCCGGCCAGGACCTTCCCCTGCCGGTCCAGAATCTGCCCCCGGATGTCGCGCCGCGGCAGGAGACGCAGCCGGTTGCTCTCGGAGAGCGTGGCGAACCACTCCCCCTTGATGACCTGCAGATACCACAGCCGCAGGAGGAGCACCATGACGCCCAGCACCCACCCCACGACCAGCGCGATGAGGCGCCGGCGCGTGACCACCCACGGGTTGGACGGTGCGCGAAACGTCATGGCTCCCCCCGCGGGCGCGTCCCCACCGCTCGAGCTGGCGCGGCCTCGACGCCGCGGCTTTCAGCACACCGATGCGACGCCACAACCATTGCTGCTCCCTGTCTCAGCAGCAACCGCGCCGACGACCGAACCATCTCCGCCTGCGGGGGAACCATCGCGGCTCGGGCTCCGCCTCATCCCAGGGCCCCTCCTCGGCCCTGGGGGTCAAGACAAGCCGGCCGTGACGACTCGCCGCGGCCTGTGCCCTTTGGGCGCGGACCTCCTTGACGTAGGCCTCCGCGTGCTCCTCCGAGCAGCACCACTCGCCGAAGCGGTTGTAGGTCGGCTCCGCGACCGGCTTGCCGCAGATCGGGCAGTATTTCTCGTTCGTGTCAGTCGTCATGGTCTCCTCCTCCGGCATATGGCTCATGTGCTGTTTGGCTACTGCGTTGGTTGGGGGCGAGTGGATCCCATCATCCCACTCATCTGCCCCATCATGCTCATCCTCTCCATCATGCGGACCATCCCGAGCATGGGGTCACCGTCCCCCACCCGCCGGGCCATCTCCATCATGGCGAACATGGCCTGCGGCATGCGCTCCGACTCCATAAAGCGCAGCATCTCCGCCACCCCTCGGCCCATCGGGATGGTTCCAGGAGCATCGGTCGAGGGGCCCGGGCGCTTCTCCGTGCCTTCCTACGTTGCCGCCAGGGCCAAGCCGCCCCAGCCGAGCAGTGATACCATCATCACAACGGCCATCACACGCGTCATTACGCGACCCCCCCTGCCTGCGACCTCACGGGGACACCGCACAGCTCGCCCCCTCCGCCTGGGGAGGCAAGAGGGAGGCCAGCTGCTGCAGTTCGTGCTCGACGTGTTGGGTCCACCCCTTGAGGCTCGAATAGCGGGCCCCGAGGACTTCTCGGGGATCGACGGCCTCCCAGTCGATCCCCTGGAGCTGGAACAGGAGCGCCATCTGCATGTACTGCTGCGGGAAGGAAAACGCATTGAACTGCACGGCCGCTTTCACGATCTCCTCCCGGCTGAGCCCGTTGGCGGCCATGAGCTCAATCAAGCCCAGGAGCGCCCTGCCGTGGTTGCAGTCGGGAAAGGCGATCGAATTGTCGCAGCACGGCCGATAGATGCCCTGGGCCAGGTCCGCCACCAGTGTCTCCTGTGCCGGCGTTAACGGGATGAGGGTCACGTTGCTGTAGAGCTCAACCGGGGGTTTGGTCCCCAACGTCCACCCCCCGGTGCTGGCCAGCCCCACTAGCTCCCGTTCCGGGCGCGTGACCGCCAGTCGCTCCAGCAGCGCCAGCTTATTGGCCAGCCCCACCCCCCAGAACACGTTCACCAGGAACCAGGCATTGTCTCTGGTGATGGTGATCAGGTCCTCCGACGTACAGGACGGCGCGGTCGCGGCGGATGACCTCGACGGCATTGTCTCTGGTGATGGTGATCAGGTCCTCCGACGGCGCTTCGAGGCGGCGGAGGTCGGGCTGAGTTCGCTCGTCTTTGCCGTAGAGCTGTCGCAATTTCCCCAGGTCGATCACCCCGTGGCGGACGAGTTTCGGTCCTAGGTCCGCCCACGCGATGGGCAAGGTGTACCCCTCGTTGGGAAGCACCTTGGCCAGAACTCGAGCGTACTCCTCCGGCGTGAGGGGCTTCTGCCCTTCAGCGGCCCCCGGCTCTGACCCGGTGGGGGATTGAGCCATCGTGACGCCGGTGAGGGCCCAACTCACCAGGAGCAACACGCCGATGATAGATCCTCGCCTCATGGGTCCTTTCCTTTCCACCCGTGGACAACGATCAGGCCCGTCTCGCCGCGCACCATCCCCTGGCCCGGGCTACCCTCCCAGCGGCTTGACCCGGAAGCGCCGCAGTCGGAGCGAGTTGGACACCACCGATACCGAGCTGAAGGCCATGGCGGCGCCGGCCAGGATCGGGCTCAGGAGGATGCCGGCCAAGGGGTAGAGGATGCCCGCCGCCACCGGGATCAGCCCTGTGTTGTAGATGAAGGCCCAGAAGAAGTTCTGCTTCATCGTGCGCAGCGTCCGCTTCGACAGCGCGATGGCCGTCACTACCCCGCGCAGGTCGCCGGTGATCAGGGTGATGTCCGAGGCCTCAATGGCCACGTCCGTCCCCGTGCCCATAGCGATGCCGACATCGGCCTGGGCCAGGGCCGGGGCATCGTTGATGCCGTCCCCCACCATGGCGACCACCTTGCCCTCGGCCTGGAGCGTTTTCACCTCCTCAGCCTTGGCCTGCGGCAGCACTTCGGCCAGGACGCGCTCGATGCCCACCTGGCGGGCGATGGCCTGCGCGGTGCGCCGGTTGTCGCCGGTGAGCATGGCCACCTCCAGGCCGAGCCGGTGGAAGGCCGCCACAGCTTCCTGCGCATGCGGCTTCAGCGTGTCGGCCACGGCGATGATGCCGATGGCCTTGCCGTCCACCGCCACGAACATGGGGGTCTTGCCGGCGTCGGCCAGATGCTCTGCCTCCTTGGCCAGGCCGTCGAGTTCCACCCCCGTCTCGCGCATCAGCTTCAGGTTGCCCAGGAGGACATCCTGTCCCTCCACCCTGGCTCGGATGCCATGGCCGGGGATGGCCTCGAACGCTTCGGGGCTGGCGAGCGCGACCCCCTCCACCTGGGCGCGCTGCACGATGGCCTCGCCCAGCGGATGCTCGGAGCCCCGCTCGGCGGAGGCGGCGAACCGAAGCAGCTGCTGAGCTGGGATGCCGTTGACCGGCACGAGATCGGTCACCTCCGGTTCGCCCTTCCAGGGTGCCGGTCTTGTCGAGGACCACCGTCGAGAGTTTGGCGGCCAGCTCTAGGGCCTCGGCGCCGCGGAACAGGATGCCGTGCTCCGCGCCCTTACCGATCCCCACCATCACCGCCGTTGGCGCCGCCAACCCGATGGCGCAGGGGCAGGCGATCAGCAGCACGGCCATGAAGTTGGAGAGGGCGAAGAGCAGGGCCGGCTGCGGGCCCCAGAGCATCCAGACGCCGAAGCTCATCGCGGCGATGCCGATCACGATCGGGACGAAGACGCCGGCGATTTTGTCGGCCATCTGCTGGATGGGTGGCTTGGAGGCCTGCGCCGCCTCGACCAGCGTGATGATCTGGGCCAGAACCGTCTCCCGACCCACCTTCGTGGCCTCGAAGCGGAACGTCCCCGTCTTGTTGAGCGTGGCGCCGAAGACCTCGGCGCCGGGGCGCTTCTGCACCAGCAGGCTCTCGCCCGTGAGCATGGATTCATCTACCGCCGACGCCCCCTCGCGCACGACCCCGTCCACGGGGATCTTCTCCCCGGGGCGGACGACCACTAGATCGCCGACTTGCACCGCCTCCACCGGGATGTCCACCTCGCGGCCATCCCGCACCACCCGGGCTGTTTTCGCCTGCAGGCCCATGAGCTTCTTGATGGCTTCCGAGGTCCGCCCCCTGGCGCGCGCCTCCAGGTAGCCCCCCAGGATGATCAGGGTGTGGAGGATGGCCACCGTCTCGAAATAGACCCCAGCCCCCAGGCCCTCGGCGGCGAACAGGCCGGGCACAAACGTCACCAGGACGCTGTAGAGGTAGCCCGCCGAGGTGCCGACCGAGACGAGGGTGTTCATATCCGCCGTGCGGTGTCGCAGCGCCGCCGAGAACCCCCGGTGGAACTGCCATCCGACCCAGAGGTGGACCGGCGTGGCCAGGAGGAACAGAGTGACGTGCTCGGTCAGGAGCGTCGGTAGCCAGGGGAACCATTCCGGGAAGCTCCCCAGCATCAGGGGCACGCTGAGGACGGCGCCCACCAGCGTCTTGAGCCTTAATCGTCTGATCTCCCGTTCACGCGCGGCCTTCTCCCGGTCGGGGGCCGTCTCCGCCAGTGGCGCCGCCGTGTAGCCCACCTCCGCGATGGCGTGGGTGAGCTCCCCGACCTGGACCGAGGCCACGGCCTTGACGGTGGCTTTCTCCGTGCCCAAGTTGACGCTCGCCCGTAGGACTCCCGGCACCGCTGAGAGCGCTTTTTCGATGGTGGCCACACAGGAGGCGCAGGACATCCCCCCGATCGACAGCGTCAGCGTCGCGACCGGGACCTCATAGCCCACCTCCTGGATCGTCCTGATGAGCGCCTCCACCCCGACCTGTGCGGGATCATAGGTGAGCGCGGCCCGTTCCAGGGGCAGATTGACGCTGGCCTCATGGACCCCGGGGAAGTCCGCTAACCCCTTCTCGATCCGGGCAACGCAGCTGGCGCAGGTCATCCCCCGGATGGGAAGGTCAATACGTGTCGTAGTCGTGCACTTTTCTCCTCGCGATGTCCTTGATCTCGAACGAGAGTCGTCGCCCCCTTCTTCCGCGCGTCTCATCACGCGCCGCATCCGTCAGGAGCTGCCTGACTGTAGTCTCGACGCCCGCCTTCCTGGGCCTGTGCCCCGGCATGAGTTACGACGCCGACCGCACCGATTCCAGGTATTGTGCAAACTCTGGGCTGGCGAGATCCACTGGCCCCACGCCCATGCCCACGATCATCCCCTCGCGGTTCACGACATAGGTGGTCGGCACCAGCCGCACCCCGAACTGCCGGGCCACCGCCATGGTCTGGTCGATCAGGGACAGGAAGCTATAACCATGCTCCGCCATGAAGGGTGTGACGGCACGCGCCCCCAGGCCATCGATGGAGATCGCCAGGATCACCACATCCTTTTCTCGGAACAGCTCGTGTGCCTTCTGCACGGAAGGCATCTCCGCGACGCAAGTGGCTCACCACGTCGCCCAAAAGCGCACCACCACGACCTTGCCCCGCAGATCGGCCAGGCCGACGGTCTGCCCCTGATGGTCGGGCAAGGTGAACGCTGGCGCGGGGCGCTGCTGGGCCGCCGGGAGCGTGCGCAAGGTGCCAAGCCCAGCCGCCCCCGCAGCAACCTGTAAGAAGCTGAACGCCAATGCCCCCACCGCGAACGATGCCACGAACCGGGTCCTCATGAACGCTTCTTCCTCCGTAAAAAGACCATCCGGGAGCGGGGCAAGCCCTTCGCTACCGGGCAATGGGGAGATCGGGCCGGTTGCCCCACTCCTGCCACGAGCCATCGTAGTTGCGCACCCGGTCGTAGCCTAAGAGCCGAAGCGTGAACAGCGCATGGGCGGCGCGGACGCCGGTCTGACAGTAGGTGATGATCTCTTTGTCGGTGGTAATGCCCGCCCCTTCATACATCTTCCGCAATTCGGCCGCCGGCCTGAAGGTCTTCACCGCGTCGGTGGTGAGGTTGCGCACCCACTCGAGGTTCACCGCCCCAGGGATATGGCCCCCGCGCCTGGCGCGCACGTCAAAGCCGCTGTATTCGCCGGGCGACCGCGCATCCAAGATGACGACGTCGGGCCGCTTCAGGTGCGTGAGCAGGTCATCGACCAGGCTGAGCTTCGTGGGGTCCGGCTTCACGGCAAATGCCACCGGTTGGGGATGTGGCACCGCAGCGGTCACGGGGCGCTTTTCCTGCACCCATTTGTTCCAGCCGCCGTTCAGCACCTTGGCCTGCGCATGGCCGTAGTACTCCAGCACCCACCACAGCCGTGCCGCGAAGAGTCCGCCCTGGTCATCATAGCCCACGACAGTGGTGTCGTTGCCGATGCCCAGGTCGCCCATCAGCCTCGCGAATCGGTCGGGCGCAATGACATAGACCTCATTATCGGGGTCTTTGAGCTGGTGCGGACTGAGGTGCACGGCGCCGGGAATGTGGCCGCGGCGATAGGCGTCCTCGGCGCGCAGATCAACGATCCGCACCTGGGGATCGGTGAGCCGCTGGGCTAGCCACTCGGTCTCCGCCAGCAGTTCCGGTCGCGCATAGCCCCCGGTCTGCGCCTGCGCGACCGCCGTCGCCAAGCACAGGCCGAGCACGGCGATCACCAGCACGCGATAGACGCGGCTGACACCCATATCGATCTTCGTGAGGCCGTCTCGCTCCGTCATCGCGCCGCCCTCCTCCTCAGGCCGTCCGCGCGCTGCCGGGAATCGTGCGCTCAGCGCCCGCCCAGCGGCAGGAATGCCGGGACCCGCTTTGCGTAGAGGCGATAGCGCGGCCCAAAGCGCGCCGCTAACACCTGCTCCTCCCGTTTCGCCAAGCGCACATACAGCACGATCAGCACGGGCCCCATCACCAGCGTGGGCAGGGTCGGCCACTGGATGAGAAAGGCCACCACCCCCAAGATGAGGCCGAGATATTGCGGGTGGCGCACCACCCCGTACAGACCGTCGGTGACCAGCTCCCCCTTCGCCCGATAGATCTGCCACCAGCCCCCCGCCAAGAGGCCCGCCGCCACGGCCAGAAGGACGAGACTGATGGTCATGACCAGCGACACCGCCTGTTCCAGGTCGAGCAGGCCGAGCTTGGCCAGCGCCCAGGCCCAGAGGTGGCTCTCCAGGAGCCCGAAGTTGAGGGCATCCTCCCCCAACCACGAAGCCAGCAGATAGATGGTCAGCGGGACGCCGAACATCTCCGTGAACAGGGAGATAAGAAACGCCTGCAGCAGCCCGGCATTGCGCCACTCGCGGCGCTGTCGAGGCCACAAGAACGTCAGGGCAAAGCCACTCCCCAGGAGCACGGTCATCGCGACCGCGCCCCAGTTGCCGTACCAGTCGGTGAACGATGTGCCTTCCATGCCCGCCCGCTCCAGAACATTAGGATCGCCGGGGATCTCGGCGCTGCGCGCGTTCCTGCGGCCTCTTCCCTCTGGAACGTGTTGATGTCGCTACCACCTTGGCAGAACAAGATTCGGCCCTCGCACGGGCCAAGATTCGGATCACCGGCCGGCCGGTGCTGTAGGGCCAGCCATGTCGAGCGCCTGCCGTCGTCGGGCCAATCCCGTCTCGATCTTCGCCGCCAGCGTCTCCCCGCTGATCTCGCCGATGTGTTTGGCGTAGATCCGCCCCGTGTGGTCGATGAAAAACGTCTCCGGCACCCCGTACACGCCATAGGCGATGGCGATCTTGCTGCCCTGATCTGGTCCATTCGGGAAGGTCTTGCCGAAGCGCTGGATGAACGCCCGCGCCTCCGCCTCGCGGTCCTGGTAGTTGAGGCCGACCAGCACCACGCCCTGATCGCGATACCGGCGCCAGGCCGCCTCCAGCCGGGGGGCCTCGTTCCAGCAGGCCGGGTAGCACCAGGAGGCCCACACGTTCAGGACCACGACCTTGCCCCGCTGATCCTCCAGTCGGAACGTCCCGCCGTCGAAGAGGGCCAGCTCAAAGAGGGGCGCCTCCTTACCGATGAGGGGCGAGGGGATGAGCTTCGGATCGCGCGTCAGCCCCCAAGCCAACAACCCCAGCAACCCCACCGCGACGCCGGCGGCCGCCAGAAAACGCCAGGGAGTGCCGAACCTGGACGGGCGCCTGTGGGCCGGCGGCGCTACCGCCGTCGCTGTTGCCTCGCGACTAGAGGGCATGGTCGACCCCCTCATGCACCAAGAGGAGCATGATCATCACCCAGGCGATGGCGAGCCCCAGGGCCAGGTTCGCCGCATGCAGCCAGCGGTTCGTCGCGCCTTTGGCGAGATCCCCACGACGGACCGCCGCCCGATGCCACAGCGTCAACCGCCCGGTCACGCCCACGATCCCCAGCACCAGGCCATGCTTGATCGCCATCAGCAGCGTGTAGGTCCAGCCGAAGCGGACATGATGGAGCACTCCGACATTCCAGACGTATGGCGACACCGCAAAGGGCGTGGCCACCGCCATCTGCACCACCCCGCTCAGCAGCTGCACCCCGAGCCACAGCCAGCTATACGCCAGAAATCGACCGAGCGGCAGCGCGGGATGCGCCGTCGCTACCGCCACGGCGCCCAGCCACAGGCCGAAGCCCAGCAGGTGGACGACGCGACTGGCCAGATCCAGCCACACGCGCGGCTGCCGCAGCAGGTGCCACCCGGCGGCGATCGAGGTCAGGGCCTGACGGCGGTACGGGTCGGGCAAGACCTCGACTGGCGGCGACATGGCCTGCCCGTCAGGGCCCATCACCCCGCCCAGTGCATGCAGCGGGGTCGGAGCCAAGTCGGCGGCCTCGTGCAGCAGGAGGACGCCCGCCGTGGCCAGCGCGATCAGGCTCCCCAGAGTGATCTGCGCCGCCAGATAGCCCCGGCGTAACCGGGTGCGATGGGCCTGTGGCGCCCGAGAGAGGTGCAGCGCCGTGACCAGCAGGGTGACGAGCACCGCCAGCCCGTAGAGCCCTTGTTTGACGCCCAACACCGCCGTGTACGAGCGGCCGAAGTCATAGGCGGCGACCAGAGGCCACTGCAGGAGACTCGGCACGGTGGGGATGCCGGCGCCGTATTCCAGGTTGTATGCCCCGGTCACCCCTTGCAGCAGCAACACCGCCCACCCGGCGAACAGCAGCGTCTCCAGGGCCAAGATCCGGAAGACCCCAGCCGCCACGAGCACCCCAAACCAGAGGGGCAGGCCGAGCAGGTGCATCCACTGGGCCAGCAGATGCACCCACACCTGCCAGCCGCTGAAAAACACGGGATCCACAGCGCCGAGCGTGGCGGCCTGTTCTTCAGGTCCATGGGCGCTGACAAGGACTGGCAGCAGGACCACGCTGACCAGGACGAGGCAAGGCCAGAGGCGATGTTGGCGTGTCCTCACGGGACTAGACCTTCAAGAGGCTGTGGGGATACTGCTCATCCGGCGGCCGGCCTGCCGTCATGCGGTAGATCACCCCCTTGTCCACCACCAGCTGCCCCTCCGATGTCAGGGCGATCTTGATCCGATCGAGGGGCCGGGGTGCCGGGCCTTCGAAGTTGGTGCCATCGCGGTAGAAGCCGCTACCATGGCAGGGGCACTTGAACTTATTGTCGAGCGGGAACCAGTTCGGGGTACAGCCCAGGTGGGTGCAGATGGCCAGCATCGCATAGAAGTTCCCGTCCTCTTTGCGGACGATCCATACCCGGTAGTCTTTTTTGAACTTCTCGTTCACCACCCCCACGGCGTACTCCTCGGGGGACCCAGCTTTGAACGTGTTGGGAGGTTCGAAGAGCACGCGCGGGAACATATACCGCACAAAGCTCAGCACCGCCGTCATAAGCGCCACAAAGACTGCCGCCCAGCCCGCCGCCGAGAATACATCGCGGCGATACCACAGCGACACATCTTTGCCGGTCGCCTGGGCGGTGCGTCGCAGGGTTTGCTGCGTCGCCTCAGCCATCGCTGCCGTCCTCCTCTTGCCCCTGCTGTGCCAGCAACCTGCGGGGTGGCTCCGGGGGGCCATCGACCATACGTGCCGCATGCACCCAGCGGCGCTCACCTGCCGGCCAGCGATGGGCTCAGCGCAGGGTCACCCGCGGCGCCCGAGGCCTGTCGCAACAAGCCGGCGATGAGCGCTTTGGCCTCGGGGCGATCCCAGTCCCGGCCCCCCACCGCCGCGCCGATCAGCCGCCCCTCTGGGTCGATCAGATAGGTGGTGGGCAGCCCCCGCAGCCCGTACTGCCGGGCCACCTCTGACTTTTCATCCAACAAGGCGGGGAAGGTGAGCTGCAGCTCCTGCATGAACGGCTTCACCGCCTCGACCCCCTGTCGATCGATGGACACCGCCAGCATGGCGAACGCGGTCTCTTTAAAGGTCTGGTACAGGCGCTCCATGCTGGGCATCTCCAGCCGACAGGGCGGACACCACGTGGCCCAGAAATTCAAGAACACCAGCTTGCCCCGCAACTCGCGCAGCCGCACCGGTTGGCCGTCGACATCCGGCAGGGTGAAATCCGGGGCCTCGAGCGCTTCCGGCGGCCGGTGCACAGCGAGCGCTGCGAGCAGTGAATCGAGGTTCGACGCCGCGGGCACGGGGGGAGCGCGCGGCGCTGTGGCCTCGCGGCTCGCCGTTGATGGACCGGTCGGCGTCGTCAGCCGGACGCCAGAGGAGGATGTAGATGGCCTCCCTGAGACCGCCGGGGTATCCCCCTGGCGTGACTCTTCCACCGGCCAGTCACCTCGGCTCCAGAGCAGCGCCGCCAGCCCGACCCCGACCAGCGTCACCCCGATAGCGAGCAGCCCGCTCTTCACCCACCTCCTCCTGTCATCGCCCTGAGCTTGCGCTCGACGATGGTCTTCAGTTGCACATAGGGCATGGCCCCTTCACCGCCTCATGCTCACTCCCAGGGTGTGCCATGCGAGGGGACCCGTCAGGAATCCATTCCATTGGCCTCATCCTCTTCGTGGCATCGATTCCCTCTGCTACTGCTGTTGGATCCAGTGCGCGCCGCCGTCGGTGCTTTTCACGATCTTGCCTTTATCAGTCGCTGCGAACAGCCGCGTGGGGTTTTCCGGATGATGGGCGAAGGCCACGACATGACTGGCCACTGGCATCTCCACCTTTTGCCAGGTTTTCCCTGCGTCCTCGCTGCGATACACGCCCTCCTGCAGCGCCGCCAGCAGCCGCTGTGGCATTTTGGGATGGGAGTGGATGGCATAGATCGTCCGGTCCGTGGGCAGACCGCCCACGCGCTTCCACCCTCAGAAACAGTCAGCGTTGACGAAAAAGCCGCTGGCGGTGGCGGCGGCCAGGTAGATGCCGCCCATCCCCGTCGGGATGTTAATGGAGAGCAGTCCCTTCACGTCGGTCGGCGCCAGGGTCACCGGCACCTTGGGGCCGTCGTCAACCCGGGCCCAGACCTCGCCGCCGTCGACGCTGCGGTAGAGGCCTTTGTCCACGACCCAGGCGTAGAGCTTGTGCGGGTCGTTGGGATCCATCGCCAGGGCGTGCACATCGTCGCCGTCGAGCCCCTGCTTTTTCAGCGTCCAGGTGGTGCCGCCATCGGTGCTTTTGATGACCCACAACCCATGGCCGGCGGCGTACAGGGTGTGCGGGTTCGTCGGGTCGATCGCCAGGGCCATGAAGTCGGTGCTGGGCACGTCCCCCTTGAGGTTGACCTTGCTCCAGGTCTTGCCCTCGTCTTGACTGCGGGACAACCCCTGATGGGTGCCCAGCCAGAGGATATTGCGGACATGGTCGAACGCCAGCGCATGGGTATGCTCCATCGGCGCGCCAAGGCCTTCCATTTCTCCTGCGATCGCGCTTGGGGTCTGGCTTGGCGGCCAGAACGTCGCGCCTCCCAGCGCCCACCAGCCTATGCTGGCCAGGATCAGCAGCAGGCTGATCCCACCCCACCACCATCGTGTGTTGACATGTAACATCCTGAGCTCTCCTCCTACTTCCCACTCGCTCTGTCTCGGTGAGCCGGTTATCCCTCACCGGCCTACCGCTCTGCCAACGAGCGCCTGCCCTCTATCGTCCAGGGCGTTGCCGCTGCAGCGTGGCCCGCTTGAGCATCGGCGCTGGCGGGGTCTCCTCGGGGACCGAGAACGCCTTGCGCCCCTCCGGCTGACCATCCCCCTCGGCCATCGCGACCGTGAAGTCCGCAGAGGTGGCCATCGGCAGCGGCTGCTCCTCAGCCCGTCCCTGCCCCTCCGCCCTCTGGCCGCGTCCCATCAAATACAGCATCACCAACATCGACAGCGGGCAGGCCAGGACCAGTAAGAAGGACAGGGCTGAGCTGAATCCTATCCCGAGGCTGCCCGCCAGCGCCGCCAGCAGCGCCAACCCCAGGATCGGCCCGGCGCAACAGGCGCCCATCTTCAACATCTGCTTCGCCGTCTGCCAGGTGCCGGGCTGGTGGGCCATCCCGCCGGTCCCTCCGGCCACACGCGCGGCCTTGACCGCGTAGCCCGCTTCCTCGATCGCCTGGATGAGGGCGTTTACCTGGGCGACGGTCGGGTCATAGGTGACGGTCGCCTGCGCCGCCGCGAGATCCACCGCAGCCGTCTGCACACCGGGCACCCGGCGTAACGCCCGTTCGATGGTCGCCACACATGACGCACACGTCATGCCCCGAATCGGTAGGTCGATCGTCTGCATGCCTGTCTCCTCTCCCCCTCTGCTGACGCGGTTGGCCAGCCACGCCGGGATGTGCCACCTAACCCCACGGTCGGGTGCGCCGGTTCATCTCAATTCCCTCCACCGATGTTCGGATCGGCCTTGGGTTGTGCGGACTCCCCGGCCAGCAGCCCTCGGATCAGGTCTTTGCCCTCGGCCCGGGTCCAGTCCCTGCCCCCCACACCACGCGCGAGCAGCGTGCCCTCACGGCTGATCAGATAGGTGGTCGGCAGCCCCATCACCTGATAGTCCCGGAAGACGGCGCCACTCCCGTCCAGGAGCGCCGGGAAGGAGAGCTGGTGCTGCTCGAAGAACGCTTTCACTTTGTCGGGCGTCTCCTTGAGATCGACCGCCAGGATGGCGAGTCCCTGCGCCTGGAAGGTCTGGTGCAGTCGCTCCATGGCCGGCATCTCTTCACGACAGGGAATGCACCAGGTGGCCCAGAAATTGAGGAACACCAGCTTCCCCCGAGAGTCGTGCAGCGACACCTGTTGGCCGGTCAGATCGGGCAGCGTGAAGTCTGGGGCGGGGTTGCCGGGGAGTTTCGCCATACCTATGGCCTGGAGGAGGTGTTCGCCTGCGGTGGCGGCCTTGCCGAAGAGGAGCCATCCCAGGGTCACTATGATCGTCGCCAGGTGACATGCCCGCTTTCGTCGCATCGCCCTGTCCCTCCCTCCGTCACACCGCCGATGTCTTGCTCCAGAACGCCGCTCTCGCAGCCTGCCATCGTCGACACTTGTCAGCCTAGAAGGCCCAGTAAGTGAGCGTGTCGTTCAGGCCCGCCACCAGGAAGATCGCCCCGGCGATGCGGCGTAGGTGACGGTCAAGCCCCTTCATGCGCGCCACATAGCCCTGAGCGACGGCCGTCCCCAGACTGAACACATAGGTAAAGCCCAGCAGGGGCAACGCCGTCCCGACGGCAAACGTGCCGGGAAACAGCCAGCCCCCTTGGGACGCCAACGCCAGCGGCATGAGGAGCCCGAAAAACAGCCAGAACAACGTGGGGCAGAAGGCCAGGGAAAAGACCAGCCCCAGAGCAAACGCCCCCTTCGCCCCTTCATGCGGCACTCGCGCCGCCAGCCAGTGGCTGAGCCGTTGCCCCAGGCTGACGTTGAGCCGGAATGCTCCCATCAGATACATACCAATGAACAACATCAGCGGGCCCAAAGCTTTGCGGGCCACCACGGCGACGGGAATCGTGGCCACGTCGAGCTGCAGCCCCAGCCCCAGGATCAGGCTCCCCACCAGCGTGTACACCACGACCTTGCCGGCGGTGTAGGCCAGGGCCGTCTTCCAGGCGCCCTTGAAGTCCGCCAGCCGCTGCGCCACCAGCGCCATCGCGCTGGCATTGGTGGTGAGCTGACAGGGCGCGGTCGAGCCCAACAGCCCCAAGAGCAGCGCCGTGAGCACCGGGATGTTGAGGCGCTCGCTCCAGGTAGTTAGCGGTTCACTCAGGGCGGCGTTCAGTTGACTGAGCCAGGCGTACCATTCCAGCATGCACCCTCCTCCGTCCGCCGTCGGCCTCCCGATGTGTCAAGGGTTCATCGTGGGGCTGCGAGTCTGTCGACCCCCCCTGCCGCGCGGACGAGAACTACGTCCCGGCTCTGCGGGAGCTACGGGAGCCTTCCAGGCTCCTCGTCGTGCATCAGGTGCTGCCGGGTGAACCAGATGACCAAGAGATGGCACAACGGGCAGGTAGCCAAGAGCAGATAGAACTCCCAGCCGGGGAACAGCCCCAACGCCACCATGCTCAGGGCGCAGACTAGGGGCACGAGGCAGCACAGGGGGAACACCCACCCCCGGCCCCACTGGAGCAGGAAACCCTGCAGCACCACCCGCCCACGCATCGGCGATTACCTCTCACCCAGGTCCCCGTTGGTGTAGCCCACCAGCGTCCGGCGCCGGGTGCGCCCCGGCTCCTCGGGCACCGGCGGTGCGCCGTCCACCGGTCCCCTCGGGTCACGGGCCTCCGCTCTGGATCGCGGCGATTCCCGCGCCTCGTCTTCCATGCCCATGCCACAGCCGCTCGATCTCATCGAGCCGCAGCAGCCGATCCCCTTCTTCGCCATCAGGTAGTACAAGCCGCCCACACCGCCCAACAGTACGGCCGGCAGAATCCACTGTTCCCATGCCATCGATGCTTCCTCCTTCCCGACGACCCACGTGGGGTCGATGGCCCCCGAGGCCCTGGTTACCGCCAGTAAACAGGCAGGCTGATGCCGAACAGGTGGCTGGCGCCGAGGCGTCGGGTCGAGGCCTGGGCTAGCTTGCCTACCGTGGTCAGCGGTCGATCGGACGTGACCACCGCCCCGGGCGCCTGGGGGAGACTCCCGACCCCCGCCAGCGCCTGCAGCACCTGGCTCATCTGGCCGCCCCCCTCCCCCTGGCAAGCACAATTCTCACACGCCTCCGCGGGCGGTGCGCCCCAGACGGGGGCCAGGACCAGTCCGGTCAGGACGACGAGAGCTGCATGCCTCATGCCGATCCTCCTCTCCCACCGGGTTACTGCTGCGTGGATGGGGTCTGCGATGCGCCCCCCTGGCCCCCCATCATGCCGCCCATCGTCCCCATCATCCGCCCCATCTGGGCCATCCCCTCCATGGCCCCGAGACAGGCGTTCATCATGCGGGCCGCGAATTCCGGGATCATGGGCATCTGGCTCGGCGGTTCACCGGGCTTGTCCTCGTCGGCTTCGGGAGCCTGCCCCATCGATATCTGGCCGCCTCCCATGCCTGCGTGCGCCACGGCGCTGCCGATCAACGCCACCGCTAGACTCAATGCCAAAGCCGCGATGACATGCTTATGCATACGAACGGCTCCTCCTTTCCTCCACCCTCACAAACTCAGGCTTCTCACCACCTGAGCCGAGCTGTCCAAGAATCAGACAGCTGGAAGGTCCCTGCTTCAGCGCTGTTCGTGGGAGAGCAAGGCTAGTGCCAAGGCAGTGCGATGCATACAACACCGCTCCAATCGAGCGCGCGGCCAGACCGCTGGTGATGAGGAGTAAGGATTGAGTGTCTAAAAATTTGACGGAATTCGGATTTTAGGAGGGTCAAGCATCAAATTTTTAGACAGTGGAGGCGTGTGTTTTCTTGCAAGAGAGATCCGGACGACGCCCCTGGCCGCCTCAAAGCATAACAGAAACGGCCAGAAGAGCCAGGCCATCGTCGCCGGATCGACCCCTGAGTGAAGGGGCTATCCGTTCACTCATTGGATCACTGCTCTGCCTACCACGTCACCCCCAGGAGCCGCGCCAGATTCTCGCCCATAATGCGCTGTATGTCGGCCTTCGCGATGCCGAGCGCCTGCAGGATGCTCAGCTGCTCCTCGAGGATGTCGCGCCGAAAACCTCGGGGGAACCAGCTCCAATCCGTCCCGAAGATAATCCGCTCCGGCCCCACAATTTCGAGCGCGCGCTGTAACACCAGCTTCAGATCCATGGGGAAGGGCATGTAGCGCATCCAGCCGTTGGCGCTGGAGGTGTCGATGAACACGTTGGGGCAGTGAGCCGCCAAGAGCAGTGTCTCCCGAAAATAGCCCGCGCCGAAGTGGGGCACGATGAAATTCACTCTGGGGAAATCCCGCGCCGCCCTTTGCAAGTCCATGGGATTGCAGAACCGCGCGTCGGCTTGCGATGGGAGGTTGAGCGCCGCCCCTATGGCGCTCTGCAGCAGGCCGAAATGGAACACGACGGGGAGGCCAAGCCGCTGCGCCTCCTCGTAGACCGGGTAGACGCGCTCGTCGTAAGCGTGGAAGCATTCCATGGCGGGAAAGCCCTTGATGCCCTTGAGCCCCAGGCGTTCCACCGCATGCCGCACCCGCTGGGCGGCATCGGGCCGGGTGGGGTCCACCCTAAGGAAGCCGATGAGCCGGTCGGGAAACTCGTGCACCGCCTTGGCAACCGACTCTTCATCGTCCAGGATGCTGGTGAGGAGGACTCCCAGCGCCACGCCGTGCCGGTCCAGTTCCTTGACCCAGCGGTGTCCCAACTCCACGGGGTCCGGGGGCGGGACGTCCCATCCCGGGCGCTCCCACAGGCGCCGGGGATCCTGCTCAGGCAGGTGGCGCCCGCGGCTTCGTAGAAAGGACTGAAAGAACTGGTGGGAGAAGAAATGAATGTGGGCATCGATCACCCGGAGCCCTTGGTCATGGATCTGCATCATCGCTCCTTTCACCCATGGGCAGCCACGTCATCTGCACGATCTGCGACACCAGCTCGGCGTCGAGGTTCTTGCGGGCAACCAGCGCATTTTTCCGCGCCGCCGCGAAGATCTCGTGGTCCCGGCCGCGATCGGTGCCCACGTCGATGACATGGTGGCTGTCTCCAGGGTATGCCGCCGAGAGCCGCCACAGTTCGGCTTCCTCGAGCGCGAGCAACCGGGTCGGGACGCTGTTCGTCAGCCCCACCAAGGCCCGGCGAGGAATGCACTGGGGAGGAAAGGGGCACGGCCATGAACACGACCTCCACGGCCCCCTCTTTGATGGTGTTCTGCCCTCTCAGCTCACCCCTTAGCTGGAGCTCTCAGATCGAGGGCCAGAAAGGCGGTGATCAGTCCCGCCGCCACGCTCAGGAGCCAGGCTGAGGTGTAGCTGCCGCTGAGGTCATACAAGAGGCCGCCGAACACTCCGCCTCCCGCCATCCTGAGCTGGGCGGCGACGCTGATGGCGCCAAAGGTCACGCCAAGCGCGGCCATGCCATAGTATTGCTTCACGAACAGTGCATACTGGGGCATCACCCCCGCAAAGCCAAAGCCCCACAGGGTTGCCCAGAGGTAAAACCTGAAGGGCTCTCGGGCACCGATCAGCCAGAGCATCATGAGCGCCTGGGCGAAGGTGGAGATGACGAAGGCCGGCTTCACGCCGCGGCGATCCGCCAGCACTCCCCAAACGATGCGCCCCGTGAAGGAGCTCACCCCGCTGATCCCCAGCACCCACGCCGCGGTCAGCTTCGACAGTCCCACCTGCTCGGCGTAGGGAACGATGTGGAGCAGCGGCATCGCGTGGCACACGCAGCAGAAGAAGTGCAGGGCGATCAGCTTCCAGAAGGTTCCCGGGCGCGCGACGGCGCGGAATGGCCAAGTCGCCACGTCGGCCCCGATCGCTGCGGCGCTTCGGGGAGGTTTCGTCTGTCCTCCCACATCAACTTCCCGCCCATACGGCAGCGCCCCGATCGTACCCGGGTCATCCCGGAGGAAGGCGAAGGCACTCAACGCGACCGCCCAAGCGGTCAGGCCGAGGACGATGTACGAGTCGCGCCAGCCATACGTCAGGATCAGGTAGCCGGCCAGTGGTCCAAAAATCGCCGGACCGATGCCTGTACCCGAGTTCAGGATGCCCATGGCCAGCCCCTGGGCCTTCGAGAACCAGCGACTCACCGCCATGGTCGGGATGATGTTCAAGGCGCTGTTCCCAAGGCCTGCCATCACGCCGTAGAACAGATACAGATGCCAGATCTTGCTGGTCTGGCTGGCCAGGAGGATGCCCAGGCCGTAGAGGATGCTGCCACCCAGGAACACCAGACGCAGGCTGAAGCGGTCAGCGAGCCGCCCGGCGGTGAGGGAGGCGGCGCCGGAGGAGAGCATAAAAATCGCGTAGGTGAGGGAGATCATGCTGGTGGTCCAGCCATAGTCCTGTAGCAGCGTGCGCAGAAAGACGCCAAAAGACAGGTTGATGCCTGTGCCTAAGGCGACGATGCTGAAGCTCACGCCCAGAATCGCCCAGCCGTAGAAAAAGCGCGGGACCGCTCGGTATCGCTCCTCAGCCGCTGGCATAGGTCGTCCTCGACAGCTTGCAACACTTAGGGGCACAGCATGCCGCCCCCTACTCTGATCCCCCGCGCGCCTGTGCGGTCGTCCTCACCCCCGCCTGTTGCCCTTCATCAACTCGCCTCCCTCACGAGCTGTGCGAAGGGGAAGTCATCGCAGCCGCAACTCCCCTTCGTTGGTGTGGTCACAAGCGCCAAGGACTCCAGGGTATTGGATGCGCTCAAGTCCTCTCCGCCGCATGTGCATGGGGGTGGCCGCTGAGCTGTCCCCTGCACCGCTGGTGCCTCGACCTCCAGACATCGGCAGTTCTCGGTGTGACTCGGTGGATGGCGTCGAAGGTACTGCATGTGACGGGTCACAGCGCGTGAAGATCTCTGCATCGTTGTCTGGCCTCTCCCCTCAAGACCGTCTCGCCCCCTGTCCCTTAGCCCCTCAGTGTTTGTGGCCGTCACGGAGTGGTGGGCGGCGGCGTGTCGCCGTCTCTGGCGTGCTCGGCCGGTGATGAGGCCCGGCAGCCAACGTCGGCCACCGCGGCGATCATCTGTGCCGCCGTCACCTGGATTGGGTCATACAGGACCACAGCCGCCTTCTGTTCAACACTCACCTGCGCCTGCTGCACGCTGGGCAGCCCTTCCAGGGCCCGCGTGACCAGCCGGGCTCAGGTGTCGCAACGCATCCCCTCCACCCGCAGGACGGTTTGCACCAACGCTGCCGCGGCCATCGCCGGCCTTGATGGACGAAGCCCCACCCAGGACAATACGGTGAGCGCCGATTCTCCGGGCACCAGGCTGGTGGCCAGCCCGAGCAGCAGGGCCAGGATCAGTGGTGTCCTGCTCCGCATCGATGTCACCTCTCTCCTCAGTCGCCACCCATGAACAGGTGGATCTTGCCTGGTTACCGAGAGGGCCTCGATAACCGCCGAGGGGTTTCGGCGTGGAACAGCGGGACGGCGGCCACGGCGGCCAACACGGGCTGCCAATGGGCCTTTCTGGTCTCGGCCGCGAGAGCATTCCCGGTCATGGCCAGAGGTTCAGCGTCCAGAGGGCGTGGCCACGACGGATGTCGCCACCTTCTGTTCCCCCTCCGTGACGTAGGTCACAGTCGCGCGGTTCCCCTGGAGTTGGAACAGGAACGCTTTCTCCTCGCCCTTTTTGAGGACGGTATCCCGCGTGACCTGCAGGGTCACCCATTCCCCCGCGTGCGGCTCCAGTTCCAAGGTCCCCTCACAGGTGCCTACCTTGCCCGGCACCACGGCACAGGCGGTCAAATGCGTCTTGATGACCGTGCCTGCGATTCGTTCTTCCGCAAAGCCGGCCGGTACACCCACCAGGCATGCGATCACCACGACAAGGCTGAAACCGACAACGGTGGTTCGCGCCACGTGTGCTCTCCTTCTTCTCAAACTCGTGTCCATATGCCCGAGCCTTGCGCCTGTGGGAGCGCTTGCCCATGGCGTCGTCGACGCCGCGGCTTATGCCACCACCCGGCCGTCTTTGAGGTGTACCACCCGATCCGCCTGGCCGGCGAGCGGCTCGGCATGGGTGACCACGACCACCGTCCGCTCCCGGGCGATACTTTTCAAGAGTTCATAAATGCGCTTGCCAGTGGTCGAATCCAGATTGCCGGTCGGCTCATCCGCCAGGATCACCCGCGGGCTGTTCGCCAGGGCGCGGGCGATGGCCACGCGCTGGATCTCGCCGCCGCTCAGCTCGGCGGGCTTATGCTCGAGACGATGCCCGAGCTCGACCCGTTCTAGTAGCTGGACCGCTCGTTCCCGGCGCTCCCGTCTGGGCACCCGGTTGAACTCCATGGGCAGCATGACGTTCTGCAACGCCGTCAGGTTGGGGATGAGGTTAAAGGTCTGAAACACAAACCCCACCGTCATGCGCCGAACCTGCGTAAGCTCGCGCTCGCTGAGCCGGTTGAGCGCCTGGCCGGCGACGATGACCTCGCCGTGAGTGGGTCGGTCCATGGCGCCGATGAGGTGGAGCAGCGTCGATTTGCCGCTGCCGCTCGGCCCTACGATCGCCAGCATGCCTGTGGCACTCGCCTCCAGGCTCACGCCGTCCAGGGCCACGACTACCTGCGCCCCCTTGCGGTATGCCTTCACCACCTCACGCACCACAATGGCCTCCTCGTCACGCATGTCGGATCGCCTCCAACGGTGAGAGTTTCAGGAGTCTCCAGACCGCATACAGGCTCCCGAGCACGGCCGCCGCGAGACAGGCGAGCCCCAAGAAGCCGAGACTCGCGGGCTGCACGCCAGCGGTGACGCCCAAGCTCGCAAACAGCGTGTCGCGGTACTCGGCGGGGAGGAGCGGTGCGATGCTGACGCGAAAGAGCCACTCCCCCGCGGCACTGCCGACGGCCAGGAAGAGAATGACACCGAGGAGGCCGCCGATGACGCTCAGCCCGACCGCCTCGCTCAGGAATTGCGCGACGATCCCGGCGTTGGAGGCCCCGACCGCTTTGAGCGTACCGATCTCCCGCACCCGCTCCCGGACCACGAGGAGCATGGTGAAAAACACCACGATGAGCATCAGCCCGAACGCGAGCCACGTCCCCACCCGCGTGACCACCTGGATGGCGTGCGCCGTCGTGCGCGCGAAGACGGCGGCATTCGTGGGCGCGAAGACGTCAGCGCTCTCCCCTAACATCGTCTCGATCTGCGCCACCACCGCCTCCAGGTGGTCCGCCGAGTCGACGGTGACATACAGCCAGGAGATGCCGTCGGCCTGGTAGATGGCTTTGAAAGTGTCGAGGGGCATGAACAGCTGCAGATCGCCGAAGACGTAGCCGCTGGCGTAGATGCCGATGAGGCGGAGCTCCCGCTTGGGCAAGGGCAGGGCATAGATGACGGGGTTCGAACGTGTCGGGTCGACCGTGATATGCGCGCGCTCCAAATTCTCCGGGGTGATGCCCGCCCACTGCGCATAGCCGCGGCCGATGATGGCCACGTCCTGGCCCTGGTCCTCGGGGGTGAAATCCCGTCCGGCGATGAGGCGCGGGTTGCCGGCCTCGCCGTGGGACTCCAGGCGTTTGGCGTCACCGGGGTTCATGCCGACGTGCATGGCGAAGTTGTGCCCCTCGGTCGGGCTCATCGCCAGCAGGTAGGGTTCCACCTTGACCACGTGGGCGATCCCTCGCACCTGCTCCAGGGCGGCCGGCGGCAACAGCCGGTCGCTCCCCACCATGTTCACGTGCCCCATGGAGCCTCTGGCCCGCACCTGCACGGCGTTGTTCACGTGCCGCTTCATCTCGTCGAGGTACGCCTGGACCCCCGCGTCGATCGCCTGGAGCATGAGCAGGATGAAGACCGGAAATCCCAGGAGCAGCGCCGTGATCACCACCCGGCGTTTACTCCGCCCGAGATTGCGCAGGCCATGGATCGCCATTCCCATGACGTGACCTCCTTCACTCCTCCCGCATGGCCTCGACCGGGCTGACGCGGAGGCCGTGGACGATGGGATAGAGACTCCCAATGCTCGCAAACACGAGCGCGCTCCCCAGAATGAGGAGGAACAGCCCGGCATCGAGGCGGAGCGTGAGCCCGAGCGTCCGCTGCAGAATGGACTGCGCCAGCACCCCAACGCCCAGGGCCCCCACCCCGGCCACCAGCGTCAGCGTCAAGGCCTCGGCCACGAACTGCCCGACGAGCTCGCTGTTCGCCGCGCCGATGGCCTTGAGCACGCCGATCTCCCGCACCCGCTCACGGGTGCTGAGCACCATCGCGAAGGCCACCAGCACCCCGCCCGCCACGAACACCACGAGCGCCCCATAGCGGCTCGTGGCGGCGATCGCCGCGAGCGTCGTCTTCGCCGTCGAGACCGCCTCGGGGGCGGTGACGACATCGGCCTCCGGGATGGCCTTCAACTCCTCGACCACGGTTTCCACGTGCTGCACCGAGTCGACGGTGACGAAGATCTTGGAGAGCTTGTCCCCCGGCTGAAAGACGCGCCGGAACACCTCCAGCGGGATGAACACGTGGTTATCGCCGAGGTCATTGCCGGTGCTATAAATCCCCACCACCCGAAACGGCGTGCCGCCCAGGAGGATGCTGGCGTTGGCGAGCGTACCGTCATCCAGGGGCGGCTGGAGGTGGGCGCGCTGGAGGGCATAAAGCCGGCCGATGACCGCCACCGGCTGGTCGTGGTCCTCTGCCTGCAAATTCCGGCCGGCGATGAGCCGCGCGTGCTCGTAGTCGACCTCCCCGATGGCGCGCAGCTCCGCCCCCGGGCGCAGGCCGATGAGCATGGCGTAGGCGTTCGGTTTGGAGGCGTCGATCTGCGGCGTGTAGACGTACTCGTCGATGCGCGTGAGATGGCGGGCGTGCGGGATGGCTTTCACCTTCGCCAGCGTGGCGACGGAGAACCCCTCATGGCCGGCCGGCTGATCGCCGCCGAAGCCGCCGGTCCCGAAGGCCCCGGCCTCGCGCAGCTCGACGAGCGTTCGGACTCGCGCCTCCAGCTGGCCCAGCTGCTGACGGGTGAGCGAGGCGGCCTGGACCATGATGCCGAAGACGCCGATGATCACGCTCAAGAGCAGGACCACCAGCGCGCTCCGCGCCAGGTTGCGCCCCGGATTCCGGAGCCCACGGAAGAGCGCACCCATCGTCAGGTCTCCTCTCGGCGCCGCAGAGACACTTCCAGGCGCTCCCGGAGTGCCTGCGCCGAGGGCACGCCTTGCCAGGCAAGCTCACCATTGATGGCGATCGCCGGTGTGGACCGCACGCCGTACTTCACGGCCACCTCGGGATGCGCGACGAGGTCGACCTCGCGCAGCGCCACCTCGGGATGGACTCGGCGTACCTGAGCGATGACCTCCAAGGCCAACGCCTTGGCCCGTGTGCAGCGGCTTCAGCCCGGTGCCGTCAGGAGCTCGATCTCAACCATGCCCGCTTCCTCCCTCCCGTAATGTCCCACCTTGGTCAGAGCTCACGGCTTCACCACGGTCAGCTCGGCAATCGTGAACGTGACCCCGCGTGGCCGCAGGGTAAAGCGGATCGTCTCGCCCGGTGTGAGCCCGTTGAGCGCTTCCGGGGTATCGACGACGAACTCCATGACCATGGGGGGCATCAAACCTTTGATCTCGCCATGGTCGACGGTCACTGTGCCCTTCTTCGGGTCAACGGCCACGACCGTCCCTTGCCCGTGGTAGCGCATATCCGTGGGGCTTTTTTGTAGACTGGCGCGGAAACCGATGCCGTTGACCGCGGCGATCATTTGCTCCGGGGTGACCTGGCTCGGGTCGTACTGCACGGTGGCGGTCTTATCCTCGAAGCTAACGTCGGCGTGCACGACGCCATCGAGCCTCTCCAAGGCTCGTGTGACGTTCGGCGGTCAGCCGGCGCAGACCATCCCTTCGACGGCCAGACGCACGGTCGTCAGCGCAGCGCTTCCCAGAGACCCCGGCGCTTCCGTGCGCTGAGTTCCCTTGCCGGTGAGGAGTCTCTCCAACAAACCTCCGGCCTGGGCAGCGACCACGGTGGCCGCGAGCATCACCACCGCGAAGGCTCCGCTCCGCAGTGCTGCCACCGCCCGGCGTTGTGGCCGTCGGTCTGGATATCTTCGCTCAGATGCGCATGCCATTGGGTCTCCTCTCTGTGACGTGTCGAGGCTTCGGTCCGGCGCCGTTGCCCTTGCCCCGTCTTCTCCTTGTTCATGGAGGCTAGGGCTACATCCCCGCCGTCAGGAAGTAGTAGCCGACGTAGACGCCGAGCAGGATCAGGGCGACGCCGCTGACCCTGCGAATCAGCACCGTTGAGGTGATGAGGTGCTGGATGAGCGTGCGCTTCGAGAGGCCGATGCACACCGTCAGGAGCATCATCAGGCCGCCCATGGCCGCCGCGAAGCTGACGAAGGCCAGGAGCGCCCGCCCAAACGCCCCGCTGCTCAACGGGAACACCACCAGGCCCACATAAATCGGCAGCGTACAGCCGGTGCTGGCCAGGCCGTAGCCAAAGCCGTACAGGAACAGGCCACGCAGCGGCCGCTGCCGCGCCGCCGGCGTCGTCAGCGGCGCTTTCACGCCAGACCACCTGGGCAGGGGGAGCGAGAGATCGGTCAGGGTCGCCATGCCCGCCCCCACTAGGATCAGCGCGATGAACGGTTTTGCCGCGATCAGATAGCCGGACAAGGCGCCGCCGAGGGCGGCAAGGCCGATGCCGACCAGCAGAAAGAAGACGACCGCCCCGAGGCCACAGATGAGCCCATAGCGCAGGGACCGCCAGAGGCGCCCGGCCTCTGGCGCCTGCTCGTCGAGGCTGAGGTACCAGGTGACATAGGCCGGAAAGAGCGGGAAGGCGCACGGGGCGAATAGCGCAGCGGTACCCGCCAGCAGGCCGAAGAGGGTGAGGGCCAGGGGCGAGGTCGGGTCGACCAGGGGCGCCAGGGGCATGACCAGGCTCGTCCACCCATACCAACCGGCCAAGCCGATCCCCACGACCAGCGCCCCAGAGACCGCGAGCGAGAGCGCGGCACGTGGCCTTGACCGCATGCCGAATGCACGTCTTACGTCTTGCACCATCGTTTCCTCTCCCCTCTGACGGGTGCGCCCGGTCACCCCCGAAGCCTCGTTTGCAAGCGCTGCGGAGTCTCGGCGCGGAACACTCGGAGGGCGACCACGGCGGCCCCCAGCTGCACGACGCTGAAGAGGGCGAGCGCGGTATTAAAGCCCAGGGACAGCGCCGCCCCGAAGAGGAGGCTGCCGAGCCCAAACCCGGTGAAGAGCGTGAAGACATTGAGCCCCATGGCCTGCCCGCCACGTTGTGGGCCGCCGAGGGTCGTGACAATGCCTGCCAGCAGGGGCTGGGTCATGTCATAGCCCAGCGACAGCAGGGTCACGGCCACCGCCGCTGCCAGCACGGGCAGATCCCAGATCAACACGGCTGCGGCGACGGCGGCGATCCCCAGGCCTGCAGGGATGAGCCAGCGCCGCCCCCAGCGATCGGCGGCCCGTCCGATGGGAGGGCCGAGCAGAAACCCGGGGATCCCATACCCGAGGATGGCGAGGCCGATGCCCACCTCGCCCAGGCCGTAGCGCTCGGCGAAGTAGAGGCCGAGCCACGTGAAGACGCCGGAGTGGAAGATCGCGTTGAGCAGCACATAGGCGTAGGTCCGCCGCCCCCGCCCGGGTCCAAGGAGGCTCTTATAGCCCAGAAGCAGCTCGCGGACCGTTCCCGTGGGCGCCGCGGGCGCCTCTCCCAGGAGGCGCTGGAAGCGCCAGAGCAGACCCAGCACCCCGGCGCTCAGGCCGCTGACGCCAAGGAAGACCCCGCGCCAGCCGATGAAGGGCTCCAGCAAAGCCCCGAAGGTGGAGCCGACGGCCATTCCCCCGGCCATGGCACCGAACAGCCAGCCGAGCGGCCGCCCCCGTTGTTCATAGGGAAACAGCTGGCCCATCAGGGCCAGCGCCAGCGGCACGACACCGCTCGCGCCCAGGCCGGTCAAGAGGCGCCAGAGGATCAACTGCGCGGCCGACTGCGCCGTGGCCGTGAGGGCGGTGAGGATGACGAAGGCCAGGAGCGAGGCGAGCATGATGCGCCGGCGGCCGAGGCGGTCCGAGAGCAGGCCGTAAAAGAGCGTCGAGACGCCATACGGGATCATATAGGCCGGCACGATGAGCCCGATCGTCTGGCCCGACACCAGAAACATGGTGGAGAGACGCGGAATGAGCGGCGCGACCATATAAGCCTGAAAAAAGATGAGGAACGTGGCCGCAGATAATACCCGAAGGAGGCGCTCCCGCTGGTCCATGCCGGCGCTGTCTCTGGCTAGTGCCATGGTCGTTGAGTCTCTCTGCCTCGATGTCTTCATGCGTGTGTTCGGTGCACGGCGGTCACACCGTCCCGCCGTGCACCGCTGGGATTAGACGCGCTGCATGTCTTGACCGCAACAGCAGCGCGGGTTCAGATTGCCTCCACTGCCCGGCTGCGGCGCTTTCGTCACTTCAATCTCACAGCCGCAATTCGGGTCAGGGCAGCGGTAGCGTTCACCTTGCTGGAGTGCCATTGTATTCACCTCCTCTCGTGTCAGGCCGAGCGAGCACCCACGCAGTGCCCCATGCCAGATCTGCTCAAGCCATGGGGTCCTTTCCCGTATTGAGCATCGTGTGGTGCATACGGTTTTACGCTTGTCGCAATGCCAATCCGCGTGGCCATGCTGCCGGTCCCTCCCGTGAGCTGTCGGTTGACGAACCAGACAACGAGGGGCGGCAGTGCACTCCACATGAGAAGCGGCACGAGCCCGACCTCCAATGCTGAGATGATGGGCATCAAGTTGCTGTAACGCCAGCGCTGCCACACCTGGGTGGCGAGGACCTCAATGAGGAGGGCGGACGCCGGCCCCAACCCCGTAAAGCCTGCGACCTGGGCGGCGGTCGGATGGAGCACCCAGCGGCGCCCGCCTCCCACCCATGCCACGATCCAGAAGTTGACGAGCATGATGGCCACATCCCAGAGTGTCGCGAGCATGCAGAGGCGCACCGCCTCCCCGTGACGGGCCTCGGTCATCCCCTGGAAGAATGGACCCTGCAGGATCTCCCAGGCCAAGCTCAGCAGGAAGGCGAAGATCGCGACCTGCAGCTCGGGCAGATCCATCCCGCCGCGCCACCCGCTCCTGAACGTCATCGCTGCTCCCCAAGGCTCGGGGCGCGCGCGACGCTTGGCCGCAGCCGGCCGGCGAACGAGTTCGCCAGCACCACGCTGACGCTCACCGCCATCGCCAGCATCGCCCACACCGGCGGGACCATCCCGGTGATGGCTGCGAGCACCCCGATGCCGTTGAAGCCCAGGGCCAGGCTCACATTGGTGGCGGTCAGGCGGTAGCTCCGCCGGGCGAGCTCGCGGGCCTCGACCAAGGCGCCCAGGCGCTGGCCGACGAGGACGATATCGGCGGCATCGATAGTGATGTCCGTGCCCGCCCCCATGGCGATGCCCACATCGGCCTGCATGAGCGCCGGGGCGTCGTTGATCCCATCGCCCACCATGGCCACCTTGCGCCCTTGCCGCTGATACCGGCGCACTTCCTCGGCCTTGTCCCCGGGCAGCACCTCCGCCTTCACGTGCTCGATCCCCACCTCACGGGCGACGGCCTCGGCCGTCCGCCGGTGATCGCCAGTCAGGAGCACCGGCTGGAGTCCCAGGCGGCGGAGCTGCTCGACGGTCAGGCGGGCCTCCGGTTTCAGCCGGTCAGCCAGCACCACAAGCCCCACCACACGTGCGTCGACCGCCACAAGCGCGGCCGTCTGCCCCTGGGCCTGTACCTCCTCTAACGCTGGGCGGATGGGGGCGATGTCGAGTCCTTGCTCCTCCAACAAGCGTGGGGTCCCCACCACGACTTGGCGGCCCTCGACGGTGGCGGTGACACCGCGCCCGGGAAGGGCCTGAAATTCCTCGGGCTTGGCGAGCGCCAGCCCCCGCGCCTGGGCCTCCTGGACAACTGCCCGCGCCAGCGGGTGCTCCGAGAGCGTCTCCGCACTGGCGGCGAGCCGCAATACGTCGTCTTCAGCGTCGCCCATGGCCAGGCAGCGCACCACCGTGGGCTTCCCCTCCGTGAGCGTCCCTGTCTTGTCGAGGACGATGACGGTGACGTCCTTAAAGACCTGGAACGCCTCCCCGGAGCGCATGAGGATGCCGCGTTCGGCCGCTTCGCTGCTGGCGCGGATGATCGCCAACGGCGTCGCCATGCCGAGCGCGCACGGGTAGCCCATGACCAGGACGCTGAGGGCGGCAAAACCGGCTCGGAGCACCTCCGGCTGCCCGGCCCAGAGCCAGGGGCCAGCCGTCCACAGGAGGAACCCAGCCGCACTGGCGGCGAACACGGCCGGCACGTAGACGAGGAGCACCTGGTCCACCAAGCGCAGGATCCCCGGCTTCATCGCCCGGGCCTCGGCCACCTGGCGGGCCACGGTGCGCAGGAAGCTCTGGACACCGACGCGCGTCACCTCCACCACCACGCTCCCCGTCTGGTTCAGCGCGCCGCCGATCACCTCATCGCCCGGCAGCGTGTCGCGCGGGAGGGATTCGCCCGTGACCAGGCTGGCGTCGACGGCCGAGGCGCCTTCGACGACCGTGCCATCGACCGGGATGCGCTCGCCTGGGCGCACCCGCACCCGGTCGCCCACCGCGATCTCTTCCAAGGCCACCTCCACCTCTCGCCCATCCGCCTCGATCCGGCGGGCCGTCTGGGGCTGGAGGGCGAGGAGCCGGCGCACCGATTGCGAGGCGCGCACATGCACCAGCACCGAGGCATAGCCACCGATGAGGTGAAAGGCTAGGACGAACACGGTCGCGCCGAAGAACCCGCCGGCTGGGAAAACTGGGATGATCAGCCCCACGACGCCACCCAGCAAGCCACCTATGGCCGCAGCCGAAACTAGCACGTCCTGGTTGAGGATGCCGCGGCGCAGGGACTGCCAGCCGTTCCGGACGAGGAGGAAGCGGGCCGGTCCCAAGGTCGTCACCAGCGCCAGCGCTCCCATGGCTGCGGCAAGGAGGGAGTGTGGACCCACCGCCATCATAGCCGCCATCAGCGCCGACGCTCCGCAGAGCAGCCCGGCCGCCCAGAACGCCTTGCGGCGCGACGCCGCCAACTCCCGCTCCTCCTCCGCGAAGATCTCCGCCCGGTCCGGCTCCCGGACGGTATAGCCGAGATCCTCCAGGGTCTCCTCGATGACCCCAGGGGTCACGCACACCGGGTCATACTGGACAAGTGCCTCTTCGTGAGCGATGCTCACCTGCACCGCGTGCACGCCGTCGAGGCGCCCGAGCGCTTTGTGAATCGACTCCGTGCACAGCGAGCAATGCATCCCTCCGATCTTAAGCTGCAGCTTCGCGGTGCCATTGGACCGGACGTCGTGCGCAGACCGCCGCCCGGCCGAGTCGCGTCGCGTAGTCGTCAGACGAGCCTTCATCTGGACCCTCCTTATGTCATAGGCTCTCGCCGGCATCGAATGATTCAAGGATGGGACATGCTGTGATCGGACCGTCTCCCGAGCACTCCGCCACGAGCTGAGCGAGCGCCTGTTTCATGGCCTGGAGCGAGGCAATCTTCGCCTCGATTGCCGCGATTTTCGCCTCGGCGCGCTCACGCACCTCCCAGCATCGCGTTTTGGGCGCGGCGCGGAGGGAGAGGAGTTCTCTGATCTCTTTGAGGGAGAAGCCAAGTTCTTGTGCGCTTTTGATGAACCGAACGCGCCGCACGGTGTCCTCGGCATACAGCCGGTAGTTCGACACACTGCGCCGCGGCCGGGGCACCAATCCCTGCCGCTCGTAATAACGCAGCGTCTCGATGTGCACCTTGGCCCGCTTGGCGACATCCCCGATGGTCAATCCGTCCATGCCCTCCTCCTTTCGTGTAGACGATCCAAAAACACTATAAACTCTGGACGTAGGTACAGGGTCAAGGGGTGGCCCAAAAGGTTTTCGCGAGTTATTCCCCTTCTCCCTTTTGGGAGGAGACTGGAGTGAGGGACGGAGCGCGCTCCAGAGAGATCTGGCGGGGCCGATCCTGGCATACGCTGATTGGAAAGCTGCTCTCCGTACGGGACGATGAACATTGAGGGGTGAATCGGCTCGGTGGAGAGCCGTGGAGGCCGATCAGGCATTCCTGACCATACCGAGGTCGGAGCAGGTCTAAGCGGGGGTGCAGAGCCGACAGACCGGCAACAGACGGCTACGTCACCTGAGCAGCTCGCCGAACGTAGCCTTGCCGACTTCAAGGGCTTCCAGCATGCTGAGGCCGCGGCCCCGCTCATCCGGGGACGTCGCAAGCCATACTTGCAGATGGCCCTCGTGACAAAAGAAATTGATCAGCGGGCAGCGTGCCTCCGCCACGCAGCATCCCCCCCGCTCGGAGAACCACACCACGGTGGTCGGCGGCTCAATCTTTTCGAGTACACCTTCCTGGACCTCTACGCTCACCGGCTTGCCACAGAAAAAACACGTAGAGCGAATGCTCGTCCCCTGCCCCAGCATAAAGGGGATGCCCAGGGCATCGATGGCGCACATGGCGTAAAGCGGTCTGTCGCCGTCGCTGAACACCTGATGCGCCGTCGGAACCCCGGAGAAGGGATAGGCGCTGACAATCCGGGCCTCATCCTCTGCCCAGACGATCACGTCGTGGGCCGCCAGGGTCCGCAATCCTGTGAGCACCCTCTCCGGGGGAAGGTTGAGGGCCTGGGCCACCTCGGACACGCTTGGGGCTCGGCCGCTCGCGGCAAAGAGCTTGAGGATGGCCTTGCGCATGTCGTTTTCCTCAGGAGTTAAGCGCGCTCGGGCGAGCCTCTCGACGATGCCATTGCGTGTGCCAACCCGCCGCTGTTGCATGAGGCATCCTCCGCTCAACGCGCCTGGCGTCCATCTCTCCATTTGCGCTTGAATCCAGGCAGGGTCAAAGCCGAGCCCCACCTCTTGACCAATCACAATGGTGGGCGTGATCCACGTGCCTCGCGCCCACCGCTGCATTTCCTCCGCCTTTGCGCCGTCGGCAGCGGTATCGATCTCGGTATACGCAATGCCCGCCGCGGAAAGCCACGCTTTCGCTTGCTCGCTGAACAGTCAACCCGGAGCGGTATAGATTGTCACAATCGGTTGCGGCATCTCGGTCTCCTCAGGCACCTATTGACGAAGCGTTGCGGAAAAGCCAATGTTTTTGATGGCGGCCACCATCTGCTCGACCGTCACCTGGCTGGCGTCATAGCGCACCACCGCTTGCTTCATCGCAAAGCTCACCTCGGCACCGTGCACACCTGGCAGCCCCTCCAGGGCTTGCTTAACGAGCAGCGGTCAGCTCGCTCAGGTCATGCCCTCCACCGCGAGCGTGACCGTCGCCTCGCCGCGGCGCTCCTGCTTCGTCAGCGTCACGATGGCGAGGCCTTGCGGGCTCCGCTCAAGGGTAAACCGCACGAAATCGCCGGGAGCGATCCCCTGGAGGAGCGCCGGCGATTGCACCGGGAAGGCCATGGTCATGGCGGACATCAGGCCCTCGATATCGCCATGGGCGATGGTCAGGAGGTGTTTTGCGGGGTCGAGGCTGACGACCCTGCCCTCGGCGTCAAAGCGCTCCACCTGGTGGGCCGCCGTCGCCATCGCCCGGCTGAAGAGCCGCGACGCCCCTGCGGGGAAGGCCACCAGTCCCACCTCGGCGAGGAGGACCGCGGTGGCGAGGCCAAGGGCGATGGCGTTCAGCCGCCCGCCGGCTATGGCGCAGCCAAGGGCCTGACAGCGCTGCCGCGCGTGGAAATACCACAGGTAGCCTATCAGCACCGCCAGAATCCCCAGCGGCAGGAGCAGCCATTGATAGCGCATGGTCGTGGCCATGAACGTTCCACTGCCGAGCCCGAGGACGATGACGGCCAAAGGCAAGAGGCAACAGAGGGAAGCGGCAAACGCCCCCACGAGACTCACGACGGCGGGTTTGAGATCTTTGGTATGCATCGCTCTACCTCCCTACTCGGCACAGCAAGACAGTCGCCTGGGGTCCTTCAAGCGCGAGATGGCCGCGAGCTTCAGGGCCTCGGCCATGGTAGGGTAGACATGGATGAGGTCGATGAAGTCCTGTAGCCTCGCCCGGAAGTGCAGGGCCATGGCCGCCTCATGGATGACCTCACCGGCGCTGTCGCCGACCATGGCGACGCCGAGGACCTCGTGGGTGTCGGCATCGGCGACCATTTTCACAAATCCATGGGTCTTGCGAATCGCCCCCGCCCGCGGCACCAGGCTCATCGGCAGTGTATTACACCAGCACCGGTGCCCGGCCTTGACGGCGGCCTCTTCGGTGAAGCCCACCATGGCCGCCTGTGGATCGGTGAAGATCACCCGCGGAATGACTCGATGGCCCACCCGCCGTGGGGGTTCCCCTGAAAGGGCGTTGTAGGCGGCAATCCTACCATCGCGGCTGCCGACAGGCGTGGCCATTTGGCTTCCCACCAGGCGCCCAATCGCATCGCCGGCGGCAAATATGTGGGGGACGTTGGTGCGCAGGAACTCGTCGACTTCCACCTCACCCTCGGCACTGAGCGACACACCGGCACGCTCGATGGCGATGGTGTCGGTGTTAGGACGGCGGCCGGTGGCGATCAGCAGTTTCTCGGCCCGAAATTCCTCCACACGCCCGCCAACGTCGGCGCTCGCCACCACCTCAGTCCCACCCAGTCGCACGCGCTTGACCGCAGCTGCCGTGACGATCTGAACGCCTTCCTCAGCGAGCACCTGGGCGAGCGCCAGGCCCATCTCCGGCTCATAGCCATGGGCGAGGAGCTGGGCGCTGCGCTCGAGGATGGTGACGGCGGCGCCGAAGCGGCGAAACATCTGGCCCAATTCGAGGGCGATGTAGCCACCGCCGACGATGAGGAGGGAGGCGGGGAAGTCCTGCAGCTCCAGCGGCTCATCGCTGGTTAGCAGGTCGCTCGTGAGATAGGGCACGTCGGTGAGACCCTCGATGTCTGGGATGACCGGGCGCGAGCCGGTGGCGATGAGCAGCTTGTCGCCAACCAGCCGCCGGCCCCCAACCTCGACTGTGTAGGCATCGACAAACGCCGCCGGGCCCATCTCGAGGTGAATCCTGTCGCCGAGCAGGCGCTCATACTTCTGCGCCCGGTAGGCGTGAATGAGCTCATCTTTCTGGGCGATGAGGGCGCGCCCATCGAGCGCCATGGCGCCCCCCATCAGCCCCGGATAGCGCGGATGGCGCGCCTCATGAAAGAGGCGGGCGGCTTCGATGAGGTTCTTTGAGGGAAGACACCCGCGGTTGACACAGGTGCCGCCCACCGTGCGCACCTCGGTCATCACCGCCGTCTTTGCCAGCTCTTGTGCCGTAAGGGCAGCGGCAAACGCCGCAGAACCAGAGCCAAGAATGACGAGATCAAATCGGTCGCTCATCGCTGCATTCTCCCCCGACAGCAACCCTGCCGTTTCCCAGTATCCATCGCGCCTGGCCGCCCTGCATTATGGACCAGTCACGGTCCACCGCTTGGGAACGAGCAATGTCGGTGATAGGGTAAATGTACACCTTGCACCTAGATGAAAGGTCAAGACCCACCTGCGCCGGTTTTGAGAAATTGGCGAGAATCTTTTAGGGATGGGATGTCGAGGTGGCGGTTAACTGATCGATGATGTGACAGCCGCCACGCCACTGCGTCTCGCGGCATCGCTTGAGGGTAGCCTTGAGGACGCGCTGCACGTGGCGTAAATCGGCCATGCGCCTCTTAAGGTCGGCGAGGCGTTCTTTGATGAGGCCTTGCACATTCTGGCACATGTCTGGCGTGGCTTCTCGGAGCTGGAGTAAGGTGGTGATATCTTCCAGCGTAAATCCCGTCGCTTGCGCCGCCCGGATGAAGCGCAAGCACTCCAGGGCTTCCTTCCCATAGAGGCGATAATTCCCAGCCGTCCGCCCGTCGGGTTGGAGGAGGCCGATCCGCTCGTAATAGCGTACGGTCGAGGTCGGAACCCCTACTGCTCGGGCCAGCTGGCCAATGGTATAGGTCATATTCATAACATAGCGCCAAAGGGGTTTTTGACTCAGGGTATTACCGGGTCGAGCCGGCGAGGACTCTTCTTAGCTCTATCAGCCCCTCACCCCCGCCCTCTCCCGGCGGGAGAGGGGGCACAGGCACGAGGAACGTTTGGACCCTCCAGTCGATTTCATCGGACTGCCTGCATGATACGCTGGACCCCCGCTGCGGGGCCATCTGGGTGGGCGAAAATGGCGGTGCCGGCGACCAGCACATTGGCCCCCGCGTGGACCGCGAGGGGGGCGGTGCGTGCATCCACGCCGCCGTCCACTTCCAGGTCGCAGCCGACTTGACAGCGTTGCAAGAGATCCCGCGCCCGGCTCACCTTGGGCAACATGCTGTCGATGAAGTGCTGGCCGCCGAAACCAGGGTTGACGGTCATCACCAGCAGGACATCGATATCCTCGACGATGTCTTCGATCGTGCCCAGCGGCGTTGAGGGATTCAAGCCAACGCCGGCTTTCTTGTCGCGCTGTTTGATCAGCTGCACAGTGCGGTGTAGATGGGGCGTGGCCTCTTGATGGACGATCACGATGTCGGCCCCGGCCTGGATGAAAGCCTCGACATAGCGTTCGGGTTCGAGGATCATCAGGTGCATCTCCAGCGGCAGGGCGGTGCCGCGACGCATGGCCTCGACGATCGGGATGCCCAGACTGATGTTGGGAACAAATCGGCCGTCCATGACGTCGATGTGAAACCGATCGACACCAGCCGCTTCGGCGGCCTTAACCTGTTCGCCGAGTTGCCAGAAATCTGCCGCGAGAATCGAGGGGGCGATCTTGATCATCCCAGCTTTCCCTCACAATTTGTCCCACTCAGCTCGATCGATGTGGACTTGACGTAGTAGTCGCGCGAGAAGCTCTCTGCCGATATCCCCTTGATGAGGATTCGGTAGCAAATCCAATCTCCTCGCTTGATCGGCCCAAAGCGGGGCACTATGCAACTTCCTTAATGGTTAGCTCAACGCCGTCAATTATCGGTATAGGAAGATTTCTGGAGATACGGAAGGGCATCCATTCCTCCAAGATCTCTTCCAGTTGCTCGCGACACTCCTCGAGCGGCAACGCGTTAGCATAAACTTCGTTACATACCGGAATTTCCCCATAAAACGAACCATCGTCAACCAATATTTCATAGCGGGCACGGTGTAAGGCGGCCCGTATATACTTCGTTAACATCGACGAGCCCCTTATCAATCGTAGCTTAGCAACCGAGGTCAGCCCGCTACAAGCTCGAGCCCTGCAGCATGGCATAGCGTGCTGCACCGAGCAGGGCGGTTTTGTCGTTCAGGATGACGCGCACGGGGATATCCTGCAGCAGCGGCCGCAAACGCCCCTTGGCGATGAATGCCTCCATAAACGTCGAGGTCAGCAGCTTTTTAATGATCTTCGGGGCGATGCCGCCACCGATATACATCCCACCGGTCGCCATGATCTTCAGGGCCAGATTGCCCGCCTCGGCGCCGTAGAGGGCGACGAAGAGATCGAGGGTCTGTTCGCAAAGCGGGCTTGTACCCGACAGTGCTGCTTGCGCGATCACTGGGGCCGGATCGCCCTGGAGTATCTGCTCCCGGAACCATGGCGGCTCGTCACCGCGCCCTGTATCTCGGAGGAAGCGATAGATAGTATATATCCCCGGCCCAGATACCACGCGCTCCCAACTGATGTGATCGTACTTCCCCTGTTCCATCAAGTATCGCAACAATTCAGCCTGTAGAGCATTGGTCGGCGCAAACGTCGCATGGCCGCCTTCGGTGGCGAAGGGCCGATGGGCAACGCCGTCCCAATACAAACCAGCCTCCCCCAGACCGGTGCCGGCGGCGATGATGGCGGCATTGCCCGAGGCGTTGGCGGCGCCTGGGTTCAGCGTGACGAAGTCGTCTGGCGACAGGATAGCGATGCCATAGGCGTTGGCTTCGAGGTCGTTGATCAACCCCACGTTCTTGAGGGATAACTCGCGGGCAAGCTGGCTGGCATCCACTACCCAAGCGAGGTTCGTGGCCTCGCAGCGGCCGTGTCTGACCGGTCCGGCGACGCCGAAACAGGCGCGCTCGATGGGCTGGCGGTGCGACGACACGAACCGTCGGACTAGACTTTCGAGGTTGGTCTGTTGGCGGCTGCGAAAGGTCTCCGCCACGATGGCTTGTAATTGCCCATGCTGTAAGGTGAAGAAGGCCAGGCGCGTGTTCGTACCGCCGACGTCACCGGCCAAGATCATGCATCGATCCTCCGCCATCGGCGGCCGTCCCGTTCGAGGAGTTCGTCGGCCTCCTTGGGTCCCCATGTCCCCGCCCCATAATTGGGAAAATTGCGCGGCGGCAACGCCCTCCACACATCGAGAATGGGGGTCACCACCCCCCATGCCGCCTCCACCATATCGGCGCGCTGGAACAGCGTAGCGTCGCCGATCATGCAGTCGTACAACAGGCGTTCGTAGCCCGTGCTGGGCGTACTGCCGAAATAATCGGCATAGCAGAAATCCATATCGACCGAGCCTAGCCGTACCAGGGGCCCGGGTATTTTAGCACCAAACCGCAAGGAAATACCCTCATCGGGTTGGATGCGTAGCACCAGGAGGTTCGGGGTCAGCCGTTCCACGGAGGTCTTACGGAACAGCATGAAGGGGGCGCGCTTGAACTGTATGGCCACCTCCGTGACGCGCTTGGGCAAGCGTTTCCCGGTACGCAGGTAGAACGGCACGTCGGCCCAACGCCAGTTATCGAGCAACAGCTTGAGGGCGACGAATGTCTCCGTCCGCGAGTCGGGCGCGACGTGGGGCTCGGCGCCATAGGCCGGCAGGTGTTGGCCATCGAGAACGCCCTTGCCATATTGGCCCCGTACCGTGCGGGAGAGCACTTCCTCAGGGGTCAGCGGTTGGATGGCACGTAAGATCTTGGTCTGCTCATCGCGCACCGCGTCGGCCTCGAACGAGATGGGAGGCTCCATGGCCGTGAGCGTGATCAGCTGAAAAATGTGGTTCGGGACCATGTCGCGCAACGCACCGGTCTCGTCGTAGTAGCTGCCGCGCTCTTCGACACCCACGGTCTCAGCGACGGTGATTTGCACGTGATCGATGTAGCGCCGATTCCAGATCGGCTCGAAAATGCCGTTGGCGAAGCGGAACACCAGGATATTCTGGACGGTTTCCTTGCCCAGATAGTGATCGATGCGGTATATCTGCCGCTCGTGCAGCACCTGTCGGATCTCTTGATTCAACGCCCGGGCCGAGGCGAAATCGTGCCCGAAGGGTTTCTCGATGATGACCCGTCGCCAGCGGCCGTTCTTCTCATCGGTCAAGCCAGCGGCGCCGAGCTGTTGAATGACCCCGGAAAACAGGCCGGGAGCAGTGGCCAGGTAGTAGAAGTAATTACCGGATGCGCCATGTTCTTTGTCGATTTTGGCGAGGAGTTCCTTCAACTGCCGATAGGTATCCGGATCTTGGCCGTCGCCTGGCAGATAGTACAGCCGCCTGGCCAACCATTCCCAGAGATCGGGATCGACGGGGCCCGTGGCGAATTCCCGCATCTCCTGGGTTAATTTGTCGCGAAACTCTTCGTGGGTCATGGGTCGACGCGCTGAGCCGATGACGGCGAACTGCCGCGACAGCAAATTGTCCTTGGCAAGGTTGTAGAGCGCCGGGATGAGCTTGCGTTTGGTCAAATCTCCCGAGGCGCCGAAAATCACCATGACGCATGGATCGCCTGGTCGTCCCACCGATTCCTCAGTCACCGCTTTCTCCTCTGCGGAGGTTTTCCCTCTAGGACATCTTTTGGGCTCGTGGCCGGCCCAGCTCAGTCTTGCTGGTGGCGCGATCGCGTCGTTATCCTCCCGTGGGGCGCTCTACGTGCCCGCCGAATTTGAACCGCATCGCCGACAGGAGTTTTTCGGCGAACGTGTGATCCTGGCGGGAGCGGAAGCGGGTGTACAATGAGGCCGACAGGACGTCGGCGGGGACGGCCTCTTCGATCGCCGCCATGATGGTCCAGCGCCCTTCGCCGGAGTCCTCCACGAAGCCTGAGAAATTCGACAGGGTGGGGTCCTCGGCCAGCGCCATGGCGGTGAGATCGAGCAGCCAGGAGCTGACGACGCTACCGCGCCGCCACACTTCGGCGATGTCGGCGACGTTCAGATCATAGCGGTAATCCTCCGACAGCTCCTTGGATGCGGCATTGCGCATGATGTCGAAGCCCTCAGCATAGGCCTGCATGAGGCCGTACTCGATGCCGTTATGGACCATCTTGACGAAATGTCCAGCCCCGGCTGGGCCGCAATACAGATAGCCCTCCTCGGCGGTGCCTCCCATGTGCACCCTGGCTGGGGTGCGGGGGATATTCCCCCGTCCCGGCGCCAGCGCCTTGAAGATGGGCTCGAGGCGTTGGAAGACTTCCTGCGGCCCCCCGATCATCAGACAATAGCCCCGTTCCACGCCCCAGATACCCCCACTGGTGCCGACGTCCACGTAGTGAAGGCCGCGGGTCTTCAACGCTTTGGCCCGACGCACATCATCCTTAAAATAGGAATTACCGCCATCGATAATGACATCGCCCGCTTCGAACAGCGTCGCCAGAGCCTGTACCGTCTGCTCCGTCGGATTGCCCGCCGGCACCATTAGCCAGGCCGCGCGCGGCTTGTCCAGACGATCGACGAATTCCTCGAGCGATGACGTCCCGAGCGCCCCTTCACCGGCCAGATGCTCGACATTGTCCGGATTGAGGTCGTAGACAACGCACTGATGCCCAGCGTGCATCAAGCGTCGGGCCATGTTGGCCCCCATTCTGCCGAGACCGATCATACCGAGTTGCATGGGCCGCGCTCCTATTCTGCCCCGTGGTGGTCCTTCGCCCCATCCCACCCTTCCGCCACGTTGGGGGGATAGGCGCCAAGTTCAGCGGTGGCTGGGAGGCACCGATAATCCCCTCTCCCCCTGGGAGAGGGGCAGGGTGAGGGTGGTTCCAAAGGCCGCTCACGGGCTAGCTTCCCTCACCCCAACCCTCTCCCGGCGGGAGAGGGGGTCTTAACCTGCCACCTTTGCCCCTGAAGGAGGATGCGGGTGAGGGGCAGGCGACCGATTGCCCTAAGCCTGGCTGTGGCCGTGTTGCGCCAGGGCATCCAGCATCTTGTCGAAGGGCTCAGCGAACAACCGCACCCCTTCGGCGAGCAGGGTATCGGTGACCTCCTGCAGCGAAATGCCGGCCCGTTCCAGAGCCTCCAGGGTGGCGTATGCGCCGGCGATATCCTCTTCGAGGCTGGCACGTGGTCGTCCATGGTCGCGGAAGGCCTCCAGCGTGGCTGGTGGCATTGTATTCACCGTATCGACGCCGATGAGCTCTTCGACATAGAGCACATCGCGGTACTGCGGATTTTTCGTGCTGGTGCTGCCCCATAGGAGGCGCTGCCGGCGTGCTCCCTGGCTGGCCAAGGACTCCCAGCGCGCACCACGGAAGATCTCTTTGTAACGCTGATAGGCGAGCTTGGCGTTGGCGATCGCCACTTTACCGGCGAGGCTCCGGAGAAGGGCGCGCTCCTGCGCGTCCTGGGCGGTCTTAAGACGCCCTGCGATGATGGCATCGACAGCCGTGTCGATACGGCTGACGAAGAAACTTGCGACGCTGGCCACCCGACGCACATCGCCACCCTGGGCGAGGCGTCGCTCGATGCCGGCGATATACGCCTGCGTCACGCGTTCGTAGACGTCCCGGGCAAAGAGCAAGGTGACGTTGACGTTGACCCCCTCGCTGATGAGTTGCTCGATGGCGGGAAGGCCCTCGGGGGTGGCGGGGACTTTAATCATCAGGTTGGGACGTTCGACGATGCTCCACAGACGCTTGGCCTCAGCGACCGTCCCTGGGGTGTTGTAGGCCAGATGCGGCGAGACCTCTAAGCTGACGAAACCATCAGCGCCGTCGGTGTGGTCGTATACCGGGCGCAGGATGTCTGCGGCGGCCTGAATATCCTGGATCGCCAGCCGTTCGTAGAGCGCTGTCGCCTGTAGGGACTGACCGGCCAGGGCTGTCAGGGCGTCGCGGTAGTCGGTACCACCGGTGATGGCTTTCTCGAAAATAGCCGGGTTCGACGTCACTCCACGCAGCCCATCCTCCTCGATAAGGCGCTGAAGTTCCCCGCTGACGAGCAGATGGCGGCTGATGTAATCGAGCCAAACAGATTGGCCATAGTCTTGCAAGGTTCTCAAAGGATTCATCATCTAGGCTCCTTCGCGATCATGACTGTGCCCTTTCCCAGTAAGGGCCAGAGCACAATCGCTATCCGTATCCGCCGAGCATTGGCTGGTACGTCGCATTTTCACACCATACCGCATCTCACTTGTCGACGCCACCGCACATCGGAGGCAGGGTGTGCGTCACTGTTTCGCTACGCTTTCCGTAGCCGATGTCCACTCCCTGCGGGCGAAGCACTCCCCACGCCTTTCCTCTCCTTTGGTGGGCATAGGCCCCAGGTGAAGCTGTAGGAGCCACCCACGCTTCCCTCTCCCTGTGGGAGAGGGTCAGGGTGAGGGCGGTTCCAAACGTCTCTTACAGGTTGCGCTTCCCTCACCCCAGCCCTCTCCCGGCGGGAGAGGGAGCGAAACGCCAGCCTTGTCACCACTACGCTACACGCTGACGCACACCCTCGGGCAGATGTTGGGCTCGCGCAATCTTCTAGGATGCAGTCCATACCTTCGTATTGCCTTTGATGCGCCAGACTCGCTCAGCTGGAAAGGGTCGCCAGCTGGGAGGCGGGACGATCATGCCCCTAGCGCCTACGAAAGATCCGCTACCTCGCAAAAGACCTTGATGGCGCCTTTGGCAGCTGTCAGTTTTGCGAACAGCTCTTGATAGTTTTCCAGCCCTTTGACGGGGTGGGTGAGCAATCGCTTGAGCCAACCCGGATACTCGGCCTCGGCCTGCGCCATGTCGCGCACCCCCATTTCGAAGTATTCGCGATTGGCGTTGACGGTGCCGACCATCACCTTGTTCCCGAGTACGAACTCCAGGTTGAGCTTATCCGCCGGCACTTCGACCTTGCGGTCGCCGCCGGTGACGCTGGACAGCACCAGCACGCCGTTTTTTCCCAGCGCTTGCATGCTCTCAAAGACGATCGGCGAGAAGCCTGTCGCCTCAAAGATGAGGTCGAATGGGTCATAACGCTCGGCGCCTTCGAGGAGCGGCACGTCCGCCGTCGACTCATAACGGGCCCCGATGGCCTCGATGAGTTCGGCGTTGAGGTAGGGCTTACGCGTCAGGCCAAAGGCCGTCACCTCCAACCCCCGCAGCCGCAATACCAGCGAGGCGAGCAGCCCAATGGTGCCCGCGCCCAGCACCGCGGCCCGTCGCGGCCGCCAAACTCGCAGGCCGCGCTGGATCTCATAGGCTTGGGCGATGCCCTTCTCCACCACCGTCACCGGCTCCAACAACACGCCGACCTCCTTCAAACCTTGGGGGACCTTGACGATGTAGTCGACATCGTCCACGTAGTACTCGGTGAGAAAGCCGTGGCGGAGGTTGATGCCGCGTTCATAGTAGGTGTCATCCGTGGTCATGTCGTAGGTGCCGATCTGATCGTAGAGGCTCGATTCCGGCCGCCGCACCGTCGCCACCACGTGGTCGCCGGGCCGGAGCTCGGTGACATTCGGCCCCACCTCTTCGACCCGCCCGAAACTTTCATGACCGATGACCAGGAAGTCATAGCCGCTGGGCGTCGCGCCGTATTCGGCGGCGTTGATCTCGCGATCGGTGCCGTCCACCCCGACGCGCAGGACCTTGACCAGCACCCCTCGACCGTTGGGGATATCGTCGACAGACGGCATCGGTAGGTCGGCGAGATGGACGCTATTCGATTTTCCCGGAAAGACCGCGATGGCTTTCATGGATAAGGACTCCCGTTTTTAGACGGTGTCGAATTATTCACCGCTCTGCTGCAGCAATTTAGCCACCAGGTCGGTCCAGCCGGTTTGGTGGCTCGCACCGATGCCGGCGCCGTTGTCACCATGGAAATATTCGTAAAACAGCACGAGGTCGCGCCAATGCGGATCGTGCTGGAACTTGGCGGTGCCGCCGTACACCGGGCGACGGCCATGGGGACCCCGTAAAAAGATGTGTGTCAAGCGGCGGGAGACGTCCGCCGCCAGCTCCCACAGATTCATCATCTGACTGGAGCCGGCGGGACATTCCACTTTCAGATCGTCGCCGAAGTAGTAGTGAAACTTCTGCAGCGACTCGATGATCTGGTAATTGACCGGGAACCAGATAGGGCCGCGTCAGTTGGAGTTGCCGCCGAACGGGCCGCTACTCGACTCGGCGGGCTCGTAGCGCACGTGATACTCCACCCCGTTGCAGGCGAGTGTGTAGGCGTGATCGCGGTGGTACCGCGAGAGCGCCCGGACGCCATACGGCGACAGAAACTCCGTCTCATTCAACATGAGCCGTAGGACCCGCGGCAATTGCTCGGGTTTGACGATCGACAGCAACCGGCGCACCCCACCTCCTGGCGTTTCGACCATCTCCCCGTGCTCGCGGAAGTCCGGCCGGTTCTCGATGAACCATTGCATGCGGTGCTTGAATCCTGGCAGGCGGTCGACGATGTCCGGCTCCAACGTCTCCACGGCAAACAGCGGAATCAGGCCAACCATAGAGCGCAGGCCCATCTTGACGTGATCGCCATCGGTGAGGTGCAGGACGTCGTAGTAAAAGCCGTCGGCCTCATCCCACAGCTCGATGTCCTTGCCGCCACGTTCGTCCATGGCATGCGCGATATAGACAAAGTGCTCGAAGAACTTGGAGGCGACGTTCTCGTAGGCGGGGTTATCGCGGGCCAGCTCCAGGGCGATCGCCAACATGTTCAGGCAGTACATGGCCATCCAGGCCGTGCCATCCGACTGCTCGATGTGGCCGCCCATGGGCAGGGGAGCGCTGCGATCGAAGACGCCGATGTTGTCCAGCCCAAGAAAGCCGCCCTGGAAGATGTTCTTGCCCTCGGCGTCCTTGCGGTTGACCCACCAAGTGAAATGCAGCAGCAGCTTGTGGAAGACGTGTTCGAGGCAGATGCGGTCGCCGACGCCGCGGCGCTTTGGCTCGATCTTGTACACTCGTCAGGCGGCGCAAGCATGCACCGGAGGATTGACGTCGTCGAAGGCCCATTCGTAGGCCGGAAGCTGGCTATTGGGGTGCATGTACCATTCACGCAGCATCAACTCCAATTGCTGCTTGGCGAAGTCGGCATCCACCAGGGCCAATGGGATACAGTGGAAGGCCAGATCCCAGGCAGCATACCAGGGATATTCCCACTTATCCGGCATGGAGATGACGTCGTCGTTGTACAGATGCATCCAGGCGCGGTTACGGCCCCGCCAGCGCTGCGAGGGAGGCGGTGGACAGGCTGGGTCGCCCCGCAGCTATTGCTCGACGGCGTAATGAAAAAACTGTTTCGACCACAGGAGCCCGGCGAAAGCCTGGAGCATGACGCTCCTAGCATCCGATGACAGCTCGTGTGGGATGACCGTGGCGTAGAACTCCTCGGCCTCCTGCCGGCGCCCGGCGAAGGTGTGCTCGAAGCCGGCCCCAAAGGGTGTGCGCCGTGCCGGCACGAGACAAGGAGATAGGCGCCCACGGCTTGCACCGCCTCGGTGCTCTCTATGGTCTCCGCCACCATGTTGGGCGCTGCTCCGCGTCGCTCCATCGTTCTTGTCATGGTTTGGCTCCTTTCTTGGTCGAGGAACGTCATACCGTACTGACGGGCGATCCGTCTGCCGCCTAACCCAATCGCTCCAGGAGGTGGTCGCCGACGTGCAGGGCATTGGCGATGATGGTCAGGGCTGGATTCACCGCCCCGCTGGATGGGAAAACGCTGGCGTCGACGACGTACAGGTTGTCCACGTCGTGCGCCTTGCAGTGCACGTCGAGGGCCGAGGTCTTAGGGTCGTGGCCGAAGCGAACGGTGCCATTTTGATGCGCCACTCCCGCCAAGGGAATGCGCTGGCCGACGTACAGGTTACGAGCAAATAAACCTTGATGGCATTCATGGCCGTGGACGCCGCACTTGGTTTGTTGTTGCATCAAACTTTGCAGTTTGGCGATCAGACGCTTGTGGCCCTCTTCGTTGTTCGGTTTATAGGTGAGGACAATATTGCCATGGCGATCGAGGGTGACGCGATTCTCGGGATCCGGCAGGTCCTCGGAGGTCAGCCAAAAATCGAGGAAATGTCGGGCCATGAGATCGAGCGTCCAGCCTGGGGCGATGGCTGGGGCTCCCGCCTTCAGCGTCTCGCCGTCGAGCTTACCGACGAAGGAGATGTGCCCCATCGGATAGGTCCACTCCTCCGAGCCGAAGTAGAAATCTTTGAGCGCCAGCGTCTTCTGGAAAACTGTGGGATTGGGACATTTCGAGAGGGCCATCAGGACCGAGTTGATGTGGCCCATGTAATGCCGTCCCACCACCCCAGAGCTGTTGGCCAGGCCATTGGGGTGCTTATCGTTGGCCGAGCGCAGCAGCAGGGCGGCGGAGTCGATCGCCCCACAAGCGACGACCACGATGTCGGCCGAATACATCTCCCGCTCGCCGTTGCATTCGACATGCACGGTGGTCACTGCGCGGCCGGAGGGACTCGTTTCCAGGCGCGATACATAGGCGTTGGTGAGCAGGCTGACGTTGCCATGCTGCAAGGCCGGATCGACACAGCACACCTGCGCATCGGATTTGGCGTACATCAAGCACGGGAAACCGTCGCAGGTTTCGCAGCGGATGCAGCGACTGGCATGCGGCTGCTGTTCATCCAGCATGACGCCCAGGGGGGTGTGAAAGGGGTGCAGGCCGAGCTTGGCGAAGTCGTCGCTCAAGTGCTGAATACGTGGCTCGTGGCTCACGGCGGGAAAGGGGTACGGCGCGCTGGCGCTCGGCTCCGTGGGATCTTCACCGGGTTGGCCGTGTACCTGGTAGAGCAGCTCGGCCTTCGTGTAGTACGGTTCCAGGTCCGCATAGGAGAGCGGCCAAGCGGGGGAGATGCCGCCGTAGTGACGAATCTCGCCGAAGTCTTCCTGGCGCAGGCGGAACAGGGCGGCGCCATAAAACTTGGTGTTGCCGCCGACTTAGTAATTGGTGTGGGGGTGTAGTGCCTTGCCGTTTTTGTCACGCCAGACCTCTTTGGTTTGGTATTTGCCTTCGACGTTGACGGCACGAGGACTCCAGTTGTCTTTCTCGCGTCGGACGTAATCGCCGCGTTCCAAGAGCAGAACCCGCCTGCCGGAGGGCGCCAGCGCCTAGGCCAGCGTCCCTCCACCTGCCCCCGTGCCGATGATGATCACATCGAAAGGATGGCCCTGGCCCATGTGTCCAACCTCCGTAGTGATGATTCGGTATCCACAATGTCGGGAGGGTATATGGCTTCGCATCCTCACCGTCCGTTCTACTGTCTTGCACAGTTCAGCGTGGTATAACGCGATCCTCCGGAAAAAGTTCCCGAAGCTCCTATCCTCCGTCATCAAGTTGTTGGGCGATGCGGCCTGGCCTCAGCGTCGAGGTCGTGACGACCGCATCGACCATGCGCGTGTGCTTGCCAGTCGTAGCCAGCAACATCTGATGCGGACCCAACAGTAAGAGCGCTGCGCTCAGCCAACGGGGACCGACGATTTCTAGGCCGGAATAGCGCGCCAGTCGATCGCCACTGCGCAAGTTCAGGGCTCCAGAAGCATGATGACGAAGTAGAACCTGTCTGGTTCAGAAAGCAGGCTGCGACCTCGTACTATCACAACTGATGTACCGTCGATTGCCTTGGCGTTGCGCACGCAGGTGAATATCCCAGCTTAACCGCTAACTTCCCCCGCAAGAGCAGTCTGGACCGATGCAGCCGTGACTTGACCGCTCCCACGGTCAACCCGAGGGCCGCGCCGACCTCGCGGTCAGACAGACCGTCCAGATCGCTCAGCACGACCACCGCCTGATCCATCGGCGGTAGCTGCTCGATGGCTTTCCGAATCAGCTGTTGAATCTCCTCGTTGGCCAGGCGTTCTTCCAGTGCGTTCGAACAATCCGCTATGGGCTTCACGATGTGATCGCCATCATCCTGAAAGCGTGACAAGTACTCGTCGAGGCAGAACTCCTCGCTTCTTTTGCGCCGGCGTAGCTTGCTCAGGGTCGCATTGACAGTGATGCGGTGGAGCCACGTCGAGAAGGCCGACTGTCCTCGAAAGGAATCCGCCTTCTCATATACCGTTAGGAACACTTCCTGCACCACCTCCTCCGCTTCCGCTTGCTGACCCAAGATCCGCATCGCCTGCTGATAAACCATAGAGACATACCGCTGAAATAGCGCTTCGAAGGCCTCATGGTCGGCGGCCTTCAGCCGTTGGATAAGGCCTGGCTCTTCCGCGTCGGCACGCTGATCGCGCGGCTTCGAAGCATGGGGACTCATGCGGCCCCGCTGGATCTTGTACATCGCTCTCACCCCTCTTGCTGCCTCCACAAGCTTCGATACGGTCTGGAGCATACCTCAGCCGCTCTGACAGGCATCCATGGCCTGCTCAGCTCATCTAGGCCTACATATTTCAGAGCCTTCTAACAACACCCACTGAAAAAAGTTCCAACGTGGACGCCCAAGCGATTTGCTCGCCAATTCCGAGGAAAGGCCACGCTATCCCCCTGGGCTCACAAGGGGATTCTCCCGACATCACCCCGAGCCGAGTGCTGTGCTCCTTCTCCCAGGGGCAGAGGGAACTATCGGTCCCTCCCCTGGCTGAACTTGGCGCCTATACGCATCGAGGGGAAGGGGTCATGAACCTCCCCCTGTCAGCCCACAAGGTATGAGGAGACGCGAGGAGAGGTGGGGAAGGCATAGACCACCGGGAGAGAATAGGGGTGGGGTGCATGAGGGAGGAGGGATGTCCTTTTCGTCAGGTAGTAATCAACAGGGGCAGACGAGCGGACCATGCCATCTATTCCAGCACACAGAGGCCGTCAGCCGATGAGTCGTAGGCCAACGATGCCGATGAGGATCAGAAAGATACAGAGAAGGCGCAGTCCCTCCCGTGGTTCGCCGAACAATACCATGCCCAATAAGACGGTGCCAACGGTGCCGATGCCAGTCCAGACCGCGTACGCCGTGCCCAGTGGCAGCGTCTTCAGGGCCTGACCAAGAAAGAACAGACTCAAGATCATGGCGACAGCTGTCGCCGCCGTTGGCCACAGACGCGTGAAGCCGTGGGTGTACTTCAAGCCGATCGCCCAACCGACTTCGAACAGACCGGCGATAAGCAGGGCTAGCCAGGTCATCTCTTTGTCTCCGTCACCTTGAGATCTGCTGCACGCACGTTGATGCCAAGCCATTATAACGGGTTTCAGAACGAGGGTATGGCTGTCTCGCAACCACCCAAGCTTTCCCCAGCTTGGCATGCCCCTCGTGTCACGTCTCACCCCTACGCTCGCCTTTCCCCAACAAGGGCATAGACGCCAGGTTAAGAGGAATCGAGAGACATCCCAGACCTTTTCGAGTTCCTCCCTCCATCCCGACCTTCCCCCGCCAGGGGGGAAGGGGCCTCACACCCTGTCCCAGCGCGCCTTCGCGCTGAACTTGGCGCCTATGCCCATCAACGGGAAGAGTGGTTCGGGAATCGGATAGAGCTTCTGATGTCCCACCTACATGCCGCGATGGAAGGAATGCTTAGCCCTATGGGTGAAGGGGGACGCCACCGCCGGCGTTTGCGTCCGACGGGTGAGCGACCTTGGCGACGCCATGCTCTATCCCGGCTTTTATTGCATCCAGAGATAGATGATGATGCTGATCGAGACGATGAACGTGATGACTTCCTGGGAACTAGTGCCTTGCATGAGACGCCTCCAGAGTTGGCTCTTCTGGGGAGTTCACCCCATAGCCACAACGGAAGATGCAACGTTTCGTGCGATCTGACTGATATCTGCGGCAAGCACGGTCTGCACAGGGCCTAAAACAAAATTGGCCGGAAAAAGGTTCCCTCGCCTTCGACGCTTTCTCGGATTGCCTTGCCCCACACTGTTGGACGCTGCCACGTGGATCTGCTATCCTTGGGACACACTCATAGACGTGCCGGACGCCTGAACTGAGGAAGAAAATGATACGCTGCAGCCGTGTGCCCTGACATGGCTGCGCCCGGCAGGCGATCAGGCTATCAATTTCCCGACGCCACATGGTCTGAAGGGGCCAGGGGACATAGGTAAGGGCGATCGTATGAGCTCCCGGTGAAGGCATGGCAGATCTCATTGAGACCCCATCTGCAGCCGAAGATTTCGAAGCCTATCTAACGCCTCTGCTGGGCGCGGCCTACCGCACCGCCCTCCATATGACGCGCGGCCGCGACGATGCCGAGGACTTGGTACAGGAGGCCGCGCTCCAAGCGTTCCGGGCCTTTCACACCTTCGAAGCCGGCACCAACTTCAAGGCCTGGTTCTTCCGCATTCTCACCAATCTCTTCATCAATAAATACCGCAAGCAGCAGCGTGAACCGGCCATGGATCAGATGCCACCGCTGGATGAGGCGCCAGCGCTTTACCTGTACAAGCGCACGCGGGAGCTCGGGTGGCATGGTGGTTGGAACTCAGATCCGGCGGCGCTTGTTATAGACAAGTTAGGGGCCGACTCCGTCGCGAGAGCGATCGAGGCGCTGCCGGAGGAATACCGAATCGTCTGCGCACTATATTTCGTGGAGGAATTTTCCTACCAAGAAATCGCTGCCATCGCGAATTGCCCGGTGGGAACGGTCCGATCGCGGCTTCATCGCGGCAGACGTATGCTGCAGCAAGCCCTGTGGCAGGTGGCCGAAGATCAGGGGATCATTGCCGAGTTGAGCGGCAACAAGGAGTAGTATGGCCAACATCGATCGATATACCTGTCAGGAGACCTTTCGCCGGCTCGACGACTACCTCGACCGCGAACTGACTCCCCGCGAAATGCAGTTGGTCAGGGAGCATCTAGAGATCTGTGCCGTCTGTGCTTCGGAATATGCCTTCGAGGAGAGTGTGCTCCGCCAAGTGCGATCGAAGCTGCAGCGCATTGCCGCGCCGCCCGATTTGCTGGCGAAGATCACACGCGCCCTGCGACAGGCCCAGAGGGAGCCTGCCGAAGACTGAGCCGAGCCGCTGCGCCGTCTGGCGCTGATGGCCGTGCCTGTCGTTCAGTAGATCGGCCCAGCCTCCAGGGCTCGGCTGATGGTGGATCTCACGAAAACGCCTGAGGCAGCACGACGGTCGAAGCGCTTAACGCCATAGAGCGTGAGGTTTACGACCGACGGCGCTGTCTGGCGTACTTGTACGTCACCCGGAAAATCCTATACGTTGCCCCCAGTGTCCCCCGCCAGGTGCCCGAAACCTTCGATTCACCGCCGCGGCGCTTCCGATAGCGCACCGGGATTTCCCGAATGGGCACCCCCAACTGCACGGCTTTGACGATCATTTCGCTAGGCCAACCATACGTGTGCTCTTCCATCTGCAGACGATCCAATGTGCGACGTGTGATGGCGCGGAATGGCCCCAGATCCGTGAGCGGCATGTGGGCGAGATGCCGGATGATGCGCGCCACCAGCCAGTTGCCCACCAGGCCATGGAGCGGCATGGCGCCAGGCTCGCGCGCCCCCATGAGGCGAGACCCCAGCACGAGCTCGGCTTCGCCCGCTTCGATGGGACTGATGAGGTGCGGGATCTCCGTGGCGTCAAAGCTGCCATCGGCGTCGAGGAAGACGAGGATGTCGGCCTCTGCGGCGGCACGGACGCCGGCCATACACGCCGAACCATACCCCCGCCGCAGCTCACGCACGATGACGGCCTCATGCGCGGCGGCGACGTCGGCCGTGCGGTCTTGGCTGCCGTTGTCGACGACGATCACCTGATGCAACCGCGGCCAGGGCAATTCGGCCAGCACGAAGGGCAAGCTGGCTTCTTCGTCAAGGGCTGGAATGATGACGCTCGTTTTCACGGGTCTGTCCTATGTCTCCTCCCAGAACCTGCCGCGTGCCCACCACCCATAGCCGATGAGCCACAGATACAGTGGCACATATTCCACCAGCCGCAACCACAGAATGGGCGAATCCCTCCCGAACAGCGATTCGAGGTAATCGATGTTCACCGACCAACTCCAGTACACCCAGGCTGGCGTGAGCCATGATCGCACCAGAGTGGTCAACGCCAATAGCCACAAGAGATACCACGGAAACACACTGGGGGAGGCGATCAATAAGTAGAGCGCGATCAGGACGATGCCGCACTGAATGGAGGCGGTCTCGGCTTGGTCCTTGTGGCGCAGGCACCAACCCATCGCCAACAGGAGGACCCCAGCCCCCACCGCTTGCACATAGCGATGGGGCTCGGCAGCGATAACGCCGACGAGCCAGGTGAGCAGGTGTCGTAGGCTGAGGTTGTAGAACTCGTAGGGAGAAGCGTACTGCGGCAGATATCCCAACACCTGCCATCCTGCCTCCCAAAACAGACTGTACCCCGCGACCAGGCTCGCCGCCCAAGCTACCAGCAGCCTCCAGGTGCACCCACGGAGTAACACCGGCAATAACAAGGCTGGATAGAGCTTGATAAGCGTCGCGGCCCCCAAAGCCAGGCCAGCAAACTCGGGACGTTTCTTGAACGTCCACAAGAAGGCGAGGAGCATGAAGGGGATCATCAAGCCATCGAGGTGACCACTGATGCCGGTCTCCACCAGGACCAAAGGATTCCAGGCATAGAGCAGCACCCAGGAGCGATCAGCATGCAGATGTTTGAGCAGCACCAGAAGCAGCATGAGCGTTATGACGTCGGCCAGCAGGATCGCCCCCTTCATCGCCAGCAAGCCGCGCGGGCACAGCCAGGCCATAGCGCGAAAGAAGAGCTGTGCCCCGGGGGGATAGATCGTCGGAGCCCACTTCCGGTTGATCCAGGGAAAGATCGTGTCTTCCCGCAGGAACGCCAAGGCCTCGGCCTCCGGGGGGTAGACATAGGGATTGATCCCCGCCTGCTGGACCAGGCCGTCCCAGACATAACGGTAGAGATCATCGGAAAGGAAGCCGGGGGTGACTCCGAAGAGGCTGGCGCGAAAGATCAGCCCCCAAGCGATGATGAGCGCCAGCTGACGTGGATGATCGGCGATGGCGGTGCGGCGGCTTTCGAGCAGCGCCGCCAGGTAGATCACGAAGAGGGTCGAGAACCACAGGAAGTAGAGGGGTTGATACGAGCGGGGGAGGGGGGGTTGCCACAAGCTAGCGCTGAGGTACAACAGCACAGACAGCAGGCCGAGGCCGCCCAGACGCCACATTCACAGGCTCCACTGCGCTCCACAGCCGCGGCAACTGTGGTGCGGCTCATCGCTCAACAGGGCGCGGCGGAATTGCTGATAGCGGGCATTGTTCCAGATGGTGGCGAGATCTTCGGCGAAGGCATTGCCGAGCGTGATCGATGCCAGGTCGTCGGCGCTGAATGGTGCGATACAGCAAGGGAAAACCGAGCCGTGAGCGGTGATATACATCACCGTCCACGGACGCATACAGCGCGACCAAGGGCGGGAGTCCGCCTCGCGATTCAAGCTCTTCTGGGGGGTGCTGGCCCCCGATGCCTCAAAGCGCACGCCGAGCTGCCGGGCCAGATCTTCGCAGCTCTGAATGAGGGCCTCCTCCTCAGCGCGTAAGCTCTGGAACAGCGACTGCTCAGGGATGGCCAATTTATCTTGGTTCTCGTCATGCCAATAAACCAGCCGTTGCAAATAGACCTCATCGATGCCGAGCCGATGACCGAGTCGAATGAACTCTGGCAGCTCCGCCAGCGTTTCCTTCAGACCGGTGAGCCAGAGGGAGACCCGTGGTTTGTCGGCTCCCAGCTGTCGTTTGCGCGCCATGAACCGTTCCAGATTGCTCAGGATGAGGGGAAACAGCGGCTTCCCCCGCACTGCGGTGTAACTCTCCGGCGTGGTCGCATCGAGGGAGACGCGGTATTCATCGAGCTGGCTGTCGATCAGTGCCTGCTGCCACTTAGCGTTCAGGAGTGTGGCGTTGGAATTGAAGAGGACGTACTTGCCTTCAGTCTTGAGATAGCGGATGATCTGCGGCAGCTCTTTGTTGAGGAGCGGTTCGCCGATGCCGTGCAGCACGATGCGCGTGGCCGAGGGGAACTGCGAGACCAGGTGGCGCACTTTTTCGAGGCTGAGCATCGCTGGCGATTCGACCCGGCCATAGGTGAGCGGGCAGGTCTTGCACGTCAGGTTACACTCGTTGGTCACTTCGAGATAGAGACAGGTCGGGGCCATCGAGGCCAGGAGGCCGCGTTGATCGGGATCAATGACTTGGAAATACTGCTTCTCATCCACACTGTACCCTCTCGCGCCGTTGCGCTGGCGCGGACCCCTTGATAGCTCGAGCCCCTTGCCAGCGCCAGAGGCGGCATCGCTTACTCTTGCCAAATGACGTCGCCGACGTCCGGCGGCGCTGCCACATCGAGAAACAGCGCCGCCGATTCGCCGATTCGCTGCATCGCGTGGGAAACACCGCGCGGAATCGTGACAAAATCTCCAGCGCCGACCACCCGACGCTGATCGTCCACCGTCAAGGCGATCTGCCCTGTGATGATATACAAAAAATGATCGGACTGGGGATGCACATGGCGATTGATACGCCCCTCCAATCGATTCGCGCGGATGTTCACCGCATCGGTGTACGCCAGGGAGGCGAGGTGAAAGCCATCGTGCGCCTGGAAGGAGCGCAACTGTTCGACCCGACCGACCGTAAACTGGAGGTTATCGGCGGCACCTGATTCGCCAAGCAGCACTGCGAGGTAAACCAAGGGCCATGCTAAATGCCCAGCCCAACGTCTCATTATACGTCCGTAGGTGTACTTCTTCATGCTCCTCAGCCCCCCTACACCTCTACCACAGCTCTTACCCATCGAGGGTATAAGCGCCAGGTCGTTCTCCTAGCAGGGCTCCCCTGTCCCTGCGGGAGAGGGCCAGGGTTAGGGCGACCGGGCCTGATCGTGCCGCTTGACTCCCCTCACCCCGACCCTCTCCCGTGGGGAGAGGGGGCAAAATGCGCTATCAGTGGTCTCCATCCCGATCCTGGGCGCCCGTGTCTCACCAGGTGGAGGAGAGATGGAGGGCTAAGTCAGCGCCCCGCAACCGCACCAAAGCGCCTAAACTCCGCGCAGCCGAGCGGCATGCAACACGGCAATAATCGTCATGCTATCGGTGATCTCCCCCCGCAGAACCATCTGCAGCACCTCGTCGAAGGGCAGGGGACGCACTTCGATGAATTCCGTCTCATCGGGGGGCAGCTCGACGCGGACCAGATCCTCTCCGAGATACAAATGGGCGGTTTCATCGACCACGCTCTTGCTGGTCTGGTACGTACTGAGCCACGTCAGTTTCCCAGCCTGATAGCCGGTTTCCTCGGCCAGTTCGCGCTGGGCGGCCGTTTCGGCCGATTCGCCGGGATGCATGCCCCCCGTCGGCATCTCCCAGGTGACACGCTGCGCCACGTAGCGATATTGTTTGATCATCACGACGGTCTGGGGGTCGAGGAAGGGCAGGACGCCGACGCATTCGCTGCAGGTCATCACCCCATAGAGCGTCGTGCGTCCATCGGGCAGCTCCACGACATCCTCGCGCAGGGAGATCCAATGGTTGCGATAGATCGGTCGCGTGGATACCCGCTTCCAGGCGATCTTGGCCAGATGGGAGCGTTTTTCCATCATCGATACCCCTGAAGAAACCGTTGCGTATGTGGCGCTTGGCCGTTAGCGTCGGCCTTAAAGGCATCTCTCAAGCGTTGAAGATCGTCGGGAGTGTCGACGTCGAACCAGGGCTCGACGCACACCGCGTGCAAACGTTGCGCTTCCGCACGGCGCAAGGTTTCGCTCAGCACCTGTGGGGTGCTCCAGGGCATGTCTTCGAACAGGTCCCGATGGGCGCGGTGCAGGCCGATGAGGTAATACCCACCATCCTCGGTGGGGCCCAGGACGACATCGTTCCCCGGCTGCGCGATCACGTCGAGGGCACGCTGGAGATACGCGGTCGGCAGTGTCGGGGTGTCGCTGTCGATGGCCAGCACCTGTGCAAAGCCCTGGCGGAAAAGCTGGATGAACGTCGACAGCAAACGGCCCCCAAGGTCTGCTCCCAATTGGGGAACGAGCAGAAAATGCGGTGGGGCGAAATCCTGGAAAAAGGGGCGTGACTCCGGTGGGCCATAGGATAGCGCTGGCGCTGATCCTTGTAGACTGTCCACCTGGGCGATTTTGTCCAGGAGAAAGCAGCGATAGAGGGCGGCAGCCTGCTGGCGGGAGAGCGGCGGACATAACCGCGTTTTGACCTGTCCAGGTCGGGGAGCCTTTGCCATAATAGCGACCGCACTGCTTAGTCCGTCTGCCCTTTCTCTGGCCATCACATCCTCCGCATGGATCGATCCTGCACGCCGTTATGAAACGAATCTCACACCGCCGAGTTCCGCGAGATAGAGCCCGCGGTCTCCGTATGTTCCCCCTCTGAGGTGGTGTTCACTCTCCCTCCGACAGCCCGCTCTGCCCACAGGGCATGTCAGCAACTTTCTCCAGCACAAACAGTACGGGGTGGTGCAGCAGTCGCTCCCACCACGACCCAAGCCAGCGCCTTTCCACGATTTTTAGACGGCGCGATGCGAAGCATTGCTCCCACTCCTGAGGGCGCCGAAAGCCGACAGCCGAGGGCATGTGACCATGGTGTCGATATCGGTTCAGCTTGCCGTCCAACAGGTCGAGCCAGAGGCGCTCCCAGCCATTTCGATATACCGACTCTAGGACGATCAACCGCTGCCGGGTCACCCGCAGCGCCTCATCCAGGACCGTCTCCGGCGCCGCACAATGGTGCAAAGTGAGTAAGAGTAAGGTGGTATCGAAGGCGGCATCTCGAAATGGCAAGCGCCTGCCATCGTAGCTGACATACGGACCGTCGACCCGTCGAAAGAGTCCCACGTCCACCGAACAAATCCAGACGTGTTGTCGTCGCCGCAGCACGGCTGCAACGTAGCCCTCACCGGCACCGAGGTCGAGAATACGCCGGCCTTGCAGCCATGGGGCGACCGCCGCCGCCTCGCCATCGGCGTAACGACGGAGGAAGGCTTGGAGTCCACGCTCGATCAGCATCGCTATGCTCGCGGCCCTGCCTCCATCTGGGGCTATCCCTCCTGTGGGGCAGACTTGGCGGTGATAGCCTCAAGCCATTGCCGCGCCTCCTTGACATCCTTCAAAGTCCAGTCTGCCGGATTACTAGGCCTTGTTTCCTCCAGCACCGCCTGCAATTTTTGCCGCGCCTCGGCCACTCGCCCCTGTTTGAGCAGCGTCTTGCCCAATCCAAGGCGCATATGCGTAAAATGCGGATCGAGTTCCAGCCCTTTGCGGAACATCTCCTCAGCCTTCTTCACATCGCCGCCGAGCCATGCCGGCACCTCATAGTACACGTTCCCAGCCAGGGCGTAGATTGGCGTGAACTGCGGGTCGAGTCGGAGCAAGATGCGGATCTCTTCCTGCACTGTCGGCAATAGAAACAGCGAGCGCACGATGCCTTTGATCTGCCCCCAACGGGCCGTGTTGGTGGCGTACCAGAAGCGACCTTCGACGTTCCGCGGCGCCAGCTCGACGACCCGCTTGGCGACCTGGCGCCCGCGGTCGTAGGCGGCGAGTTTATCCTCTCGGCTGATGGCGCGGACATCGCCCCACAGGAAGCTCACCCGCGTCAAGGCCACCAAGTTCGCAATGTGTGAATCGGTTTTGATGATCCGCTCCAGTCCGTCCCGAATGCGATCCAACTGGCTGGGATCTTGATGATAGCTCGTGGCAACCGTGTGTAATTCGGCCACTAAGGGAGACTGAGCGTGGGCGAGGCTGAGGGTCAAGAGCACGACGAGCAGGCCGAAGCCGATCAATTCGATGGCGCCGGTGATCTGGACAGCCTGTGTCTGGGAATTGCGCCGCATTCAGCACCCTCCATCGCGCCATCGGTTCGTGGTGGCATTCCAACGGCGAGGCTTCCAAGGGCTTCCCGGCGGACGATCGGCTGGTCCGCGCCAGCGCTCGGCATAGCGTTGGGTATCAAAGCCCAGCGTATATAATAGCAGCAGCCACACGATGAAGAAGAACGTACGCCACGGTCCACGCTCGAGGAAACGTCGCCCGGAGGTGCACAGCGGCTCTCGAATCACCACGGTCCGTCCGAGGCGCTTGAGACGCTGCGTAAAATCGAGATCTTCCATAAGTCGCAGATCCCGATAACCGCCGAGCTGCTGGAAGATCTCGGCACGCACGAAGATGCCTTGATCGCCGTAATAATTGTGCGTGAGTTGATAGCGCATGCGGTTGATCCAGGTGATCGTCCGTAGACTCCAGCCCGATTCTGCAAAGCGATGCTTAAAGGCGCCGCCCACGATGCGTGGGTCCGCTAAGGCTTGCTCGATCAAGGCGAAGGCCTGTCGAGGCGGAAAGGAGTCGGCGTGCAGGAAGAACAAGACTTCACCCCGCGCCCTGGCAGCGCCTGCATTCAGCAACTGGGCGCGGGTGGATCCAGAGGGCCAGAGCAACTGCGCACGCCCGGCGACGGCACGCTCGGTGCCGTGGCGATCGCCGGAGGCGGCCACAATGACCTCTACCCCTTCCACGCCCGGCAGGTCATACAGGGATTCCAAAGTGTGGCTCAGGGCTACGGCGTCGTTCCGTACCGGAATGATGACCGAGATACGCGGCCGTTCTGACGCCGCCTCGGGAGCTGTCATATGACCGACTCGCTTCGTCGGGGGGATTTGATGCACCGCCCGCAACAGCGGGTGGAGAAGCACTCTGTCATAGGAGTTTGACGCGCGACGTGGAAAAACGTTGTGCCTCGTCAGGAGCAATATGCCCACACAGCCACGCAGAGGAACACGATGGCCTCACCGGCCGGGCTTATCCATAGATCTGTCTCGGAGTTACCAGAGAAATCAAGCGCTCGAGGTGTTGACGGTTCGCCGGTCCAGGGTAAAAGCTGAGGAACGCCCGCGCAGGGGCGGCGTCTGCCCCTTTTGCGTTGGCCCGTCGGGGGATGACCTCCAGCATGCCCTCGGCCGGCACAAAGCCGACTTGCGGAGCGAGGCGATCGCCGGCGACAGCTTCCAGAATGAACACCGGCGGCTCATGCCCCAACAGGATCGGATGGACGTCGCCCGTCATACGCAACGGATGACCTTGGGTCTGACGCTCGACCGTCGGGCTATCGATGGCCACTAACGCCAGGCCGGCCTCTGCCACGCGTTGCGCCACCTCGACGGTGATGCCTGGCATATGATAAAAACCGTTGGCATCCGGTTGAAAGCGCTCCGACCCCTGGCGCATGACCGCACCAAAACCGGTCAGTATAACGAGAGCATCGTAATGGCGTAGCTCCTCCACTGACGGCAGCATCTCGACCGTGACCAGTTCGCAATAGCGGCGGCCTTCGCGTTCATAGCACACGTGCGGATCAGCCCAGGTTGAAAGTTCCAGGACTCGGGCAAGCATGGGGAAATTGATGCGGTAGGCAGGATTGTTGAGCACCGCCTCGAGGTCAGCTCCTCCATCCAAGAAGTGTACTGGCATATCGATATGGGTGGTATTGTGCGCCACCATAGGGCGCAGTTGGCCATCGTTTTTGACGCCAACCTCGCCGCGCATGAAGATCGGCTGGCCAGTGCGCCGTGGTAGCACCGTCTTGCTGAGGACATTGGCGGCCGGTCCGTAGGTAAAGTACACGTCGAGCGACAAGTCATACCGGATCAATTCGTCATTCATTGGCACCTCGCGCTCTCCATCGGGTGTGCGTTACTGTTTTGCCACGCTACCTCTGAGCCGATGCCCCTCCCAGGGGGACAGCTGACACGGTGAGGTATCCGGCCCCTCCCCCTTGATGGGCAGAGGCACCAAGTTCAGCGCGAAGGCACGCTGGGCCAGGGTGTGATGCCCCTTCCCCCCCCCGGCGGGGGAAGGTCGGGATGGGGGGGGAAAATCGGCGACTCATCCCCACCTGTATCCTCCCCCGCAAGGGCGGAGGAGATCGAAAAGGTCTGTTATTCCTTTCCATTCTCCTTAACTTGGCACCTATGTCCTTGCTGGTGGAGGGTGCGGGGGGAGGTGTGGAAACCGTCACACACCCCTCTCGATCAGACCGTAGAACATCGACACACTGATCATGTTCTGCTGAACATCCCCTAGCGCCATGCCGTCAGCCTGAAGATATCACACCTTTCACCGGGCGGAGACGATGGTTGTACATGCCGATCCGGCCTTGGGCAGGTCTTGCAGGCTGGCTCTCTCCCAGGCGATGCTGATAGTATCACCCCTGACGAAAGGGCAGAAGGGGTCGGGCTGATCGAGACCGCCGAGGAGAGCACGTCGCCCGGCGCAGCCACCCAGACAAGGACAGCCTTGGCAGGCAGAGGGGATCATCCGAGCGGCTTGGAATTCCGGCGTGTCGATCACCCGCTCGCCTAGTGTTTGCAAATCTTCAATCTTAATGCGGCTTTGGGTCCAATAGGTGCAGGGGACAACCTTCCCGTCGGGTGCCACCCGAACCGTCGAGCGGCCTCATCCTGGGCCAACAAAGCCCTCCAATCCCAGTACCGCCGCCAGCACTGGTTCGGTGGTGGCCACCAGGCGCGTCGATTCCAGGAGTCGTCTATAGCCGTCCCAGAATTGTTCGTAGCTGACGCTGAACTGGTCAGTCTTCGAGGGCTGATAGACGTTGACCCGCAGGTTCGCGCTGAAAGAGGCCGCCACGCTGGCCAGATCCGCCAGTTTGTCGTAGTTGATGCGCATCATCACCGCAGTGATGGTGACCGGCACCCCCAGACCGGCACAACGTTCCAACGCCTTGACCACAGTACGCCAATTGCCCGGCCCCCGGAAGGCATCGTGTTCGCGCGCCGTCGGGAAATCCAAGGAGAACTCCACGCTGCGGAAGCGTTGCAGCTCTGCATCGCTGAGCCGTTCGGTGCTGAGGCCGTTCGAGGTGATGCTGGTGACGATGCCGCGCTCAGCTAAATCGGCGAGGATGGCATGATACTCCGGGTGGAGGCCATTCTCACCGACGCCTAAATTCATCGATTTGATCGGGATGCTGTCGCATACCCGTTGGATGTCCTGCAAGGTCAAGCGTTCGATGACCATATCCGGGCGATAGCAATGCGGACAGCGAAGATTGCATTCATTGGTCAAACCGATGCCGACGGAGAATGCCATGGCTGTGACTCCATTGGGGCTGGCCAGGGATCATCGGCCACGCGTGGCCGATCCCGACACGGCTTGATGCGTCGGCGACCGGGTATTCCACGCTACACGACCACCGCTAGCCCACCCTAGCAATAGCCTATGATGATGTCAAGCTGCTCTCTCACGCAGGGCGTGCGCGAAAAATCAACGCCTTCTCCGTCGCCCACACGATCGCCCTGGCGGGACAGGAAAGCATCAGGCGCAGTGGCCGCTAGGAGGCCATCACAAGTTGGACCTTGAGCGTACCCGGCGTCATCACCTGCACGAAGGCCTCCAAGCCGCGGTCGAGCGGATATTCAGCATCCAGCAGGGCGTCGACATCGATCAATCCCTGTTCGAGGAGCCGCAGCGCCGGCGCGAACGGTCCGCATCGCGAGCCGACGATGCTGATCTCATCGATCACCAATGGAGCGAAGGCCAGCTCTTGCATGCCGTGAAAGGTCGATTTCAGCACTAAAGTTCCCCGCGGTCGCAGCAGACGGCGGGCTAGCTCAAAACCGCTAGCGCGTCCACTGCAATCGACCGCGAGGTCGACGCCGTCGCTCAACTTATCCGGCTGGTCCGCGGTGGCGATGCCCCGGCGCTGGAGGATGGCGAGTTTGCGGGCATGATGGCCGAGAACCGTGAGTTGACAACCGGTCAATTGCAGCACTTGCGCGACCAGCAGCCCAAGCTTGCCATCGCCGACGACGATTACGCGATCGCTCGGACGGACGTGCACTCGCTCGGTGATTTCCAGGGCGGCGGCCAGTGGCTCGACGAACACTGCCTGCGCATCGCTGACCCGTTCAGGCACCCGGTGCAGATTGCGCTCCGGCAGCGTCAGGTATTCCGCCATGGCGCCGTCGCGCCGCAGGATGCCCAGGACCGAACGGTTTCGGCAGTGGGTGACGTCGCCACCCTGACAGCAATCGCAGATCCCATCGTAAGCGTTGATCTCCCCCACGACGCGTGTGCCATCGGACAGTTCGCCGACGAATTCATGCCCGAGAACGCCGTGGTACTGCATATAGCCTTTGGTGATCTCGATGTCGGTGTTGCAGATGCCAGCGCGACGCACCCGTACGCGAACCTCGCCGGGAGGGGGCTGTGGCAATGGGTAATCCTCATGCATCCTTAACCGACCGTCGAATACCAGGGCTTTCATCTGCGCCACTCCTTGTCACGCTGGCGACATCGGTGCAACTGCCGAGAAACTTCTCCCGCCTGGATGTCGCCCTCCCGCCGCTGGGCCGCTCCCGGCCCCTCATGTCACGCTGCCGACCGCGACCGCTGAGACTCTCCGGCATGCCGGCCGATCCGCCGATGCAATCGGCCCCGGTGGCGCTCACCCTCAGGGGGCTGTGGCGTTCCGCTGCCAAAAACGACAGCCTGTCCTGAATCTCCTGCTTGACATCATAGCCGCAATACCCTATCGATGAAAAGATAAGTTCTCGCCAAGAGGGGGAACGTTATGGACGACTTCGATGTGGTATGCATCGGAAGCGGTCCAGCCGGACAACGAGCGGCAGTCCAGGCTGCTAAGCTTGGCTATCGCGCGGCTGTAGTCCAGAAATGACGGATCGTCGGGGGGATTTGTGTCGGCACGGGCACAATTCCCAGCAAGAGGAGAGACTTTCATGCCCAGCCCCTTTCCCGGCATGGATCCATATCTCGAACATCCAGCGCGGTTTCCTGGCCTGCATCAACGATTGATCACACATGCTGCGGATGAGCTGAATGCCTTGCTCCCCGAGCACTATGCCGCCGACATTGGCGAACGGCTGTACATCGTCCAACCCGATCGCAGCGTCTACCCAGACGTCGTTATTTTAGAACACCCGACAAAGCCGCCGATGGGAGAACGGCAAGCAGGGGAAACGGCGGTAGCGGTCAGCGACCCACCCTGGGTGGTGACTTATGAACCAGTGGAGATGCGCGAGGTATTTATCGAGATCTTATCTTTGCCAGAGCCCAGTCGCGTGGTGACGGTGATCGAAGTCCTCAGCCCGTCGAATAAGGCGGCTGGCAGTCCGGGAAGACAGCTCTACCTGACCAAACAGCAAGAGCTCTTCGAGAGCCAAACCCATCTGATCGAGATCGATCTCCTGCGACGGGGCGAGCATACCGTCCTCGCCCCGCGCGAAATTCTCCTTCAGAGGGGTCGCTGGGATTATCTGGTCTGCCTGCACCGAGGCGGACAAGGACGGCGCTGCGAGGTCTGGGCCTTTACGTTACGTCAGCCGTTTCCCCGCATCCGCGTGCCTTTAACGGGCGATGATCCCGATGTCGTCCTCGACCTCCAGGCGGTGTTCAATCGTTGTTACGATGCAGGTGCCTACACCCGTCGCCTCGATTACCGACGCGACCCAGCGGTGTCCCTGTCCGATGAGGATGCCGTCTGGGCAGATACCTTGCTGCGCCAGAAAGGGCTGCGCGCCTGATTTTGAGGCACTTTCCCCCTCTTTCTGGCTGTACCCGCCTTATTCCTGGTCCACCGGCCTTCGGTCTAACTCCCCTCATAGCTCCGACGCCTTCAGCCCCTGCAATGTCCGCAGGTGCTGTACTTGCCCCAAATGCATGAAACCATGGTTGAGGATCGGGATGCGCAGCGCGGTGAGCACCGTAATATCGCCGAAGGGATTGATCTTCACCTGGCGCTGCAAGTCGGCCTCCGAGATGCCATCCAGCCACTGGCTGGTGGCTTGCCAGACGGCGCGTTGGTAGGCCATCCACTCGCCGATCGAGGGGAGGCGCAGACGCGCCGCCTCTTCCGGTGGCATGCCCGTGCCCTGCGCTGTGCGCGGCAGGCCGAATTTTTGATCATAGCCCGCGGCGATCCAGACGGTCGGCTTGCGATTCTGGAAGACGAACTGCACGACGTTGTCTTCGGTGCGCACGTAGTGCCAGGCGATGAAGGCGATGTGATTGCCTGGCGCGTTCGGACGGTAATGGATCTGATCCAGCGTCAGATCCGAAATGGCTTTATCCCACCCTTCATGCTGCTGCCGGAGGGAATCACGGAGGAAGTCGAGCAGTGCTGCCATGCGGTTCTCCTTTCGAGGTTGAGAGCGCGGGCCAGGCTCGCCCAGTGCTGCCGCGCTCAGCGCGGGGCGAATTTCCCGATACCGAAGGCCACGGTCGCGGCCTGGTTGCCAGCGATCTTCTCCCGATCTCGCATGAGAAACCCGGCGCGGCCGGATGCCGCCAATGCCAAGGGTGTTTTGAGCGCATCGGGAATGGCCAACGCCAGGCCTAGTTGGGCATGGTACGTCCTGCACGGGGCGAGCTTGGGCGGAAGGCCGAGGCGGACGGCTACCCGGCCGTTGGCCCGGTGATGAAACGCAAAACGCGTCAGGAAATCCGCCGGAAATCGAAACAGACAGTCCCCCACTTCCACAGGCCGATCGGCGAGCCGCTGTGAGAGCTCACCGAGGCTGCGCGGGATCTTTGACGGGTCAGCAACTGGCCACGCCTGCTTGAGGACAGGGTCATCGAGCAGGGCTTGCAAGATCGTTGATTCCGGAAAAAGATCCGTGAGCTTGGCGGCCTTGCCCAGCCCGGCTACATCCACGTCGATCGGCGGGAGCCCTGCGCTGGGGGCATATTCGACCGGCCCGGGTTTGGTGAGATCGATGCTCGTAAAGCGCGTTTCCACGGCGGGATGGGCCCATCCTTCGCAGAAGGCGTAGACCGCATCTTCAAAGCTCAGCCATGAACCGATGACCGACATCAGACGAAACTGCCGCTCGTAAACGCAATGGTGCGGCTCAGCCTCACGGCCGGAGGCCGGCAGACTGTCTCGAAAGGCGGCGAAGCCTTCCTGCGCCAGCGACGCCGCGGCGAAAACCGCGTGATGCGGTTGTTCCACCCGAGCCGCCCGAATGTCGGCAGTGGTCCAGGTGATGACGAAGCCCCCGCTCTCGCCCCGCCAGATGGTTCGCAGGGTTGTCCGCTCCTCGGCCGTCGATGACGGAGAAGGAGCCGATATGACCCAGCATAGACCAGCCAGCAGCAGAATCCGCCAGAACCCCAGGGCTGGCCGCTCTGTCCTCGGGCGCCGCGAGGTCCACGGCCGCTTGGGTGAGGTGAGGGGGTACGCCGTCATCGAGCTCACCCCGCACCGAGCACGCTCTTGGCCCGCTCGTAATAGGCTTCGCGATCGGCCAGGCCGTTTAACCCCCCATTGATGCGTCTGGTGATGGTGATGAAGTCTCCTCGGTCGGCGTAGGTATTGAGATCGCGGCTTTGCCAGAACCAGGCCGCGATGCGCGCCGCCACCTCGGGCGTTTCCGCCAGTTCTGGATGGTTGAGAAGATCTAACCCCAAGGCAGCTCCGGCCTTTTCGTAATTGGTGCGACCAGTGATCTGGATAAAGCCGCGGCCGCGGAAGCGAGGCCCATCGCCCGGCCGTATATTGCCGAGGTCCACTCTGCCATCGTACCGTTGAAAGTATGCCTCTGAACCGAGCTCCCGAAACCATTGGAAGCCACCCGTTTCGTGCGCGATTTGCGCCAAGAAAGCGGCTTCTCGTTGAGGCGTCGTGATGTTCCCCTCCTGCATGGCTTGATTGATGGCATCGATTAGGGTAGAGGCTTTAACCGGACTCAGCGTTGGGACGATGTCGATGAGCTGTTCCACCGTGAGGTAAGCAGCGTCCGACGCGGTGGGGAGGCGATTCACGGAGGAGGTATCGGTCTGGTCCTGGTCGGTCTGTGGCTCGTCGCCGGGAATGTTGATACGCTGCCCGGGAAAAATGCGGTCGGGGTCGACTATCTGGCGATTCGCACGGAGCAACTCTGTCAGAGTGACCCCAAACCGCCGCGCAATGCCTGACAGCGTGTCACCTGATTTCACGATGTAGGTCCGCATCGCTTGCCTCCCTGGAGCCTGTGCTCACTCCATCCCCCGGTGACCTGACGCTCTGTGAACCCAAAGGAGCCCATCGCAGACATCGTTCGCGGCATTTCGAGTCGAGACGAAGATGGGTGCTTCCCTGGCGGCGCCTTACCGGCCATGATCCTGCCGCGACGCCAACGACGGTTCAGACTGAGTGCGGCTTCTACCATAGCCTTTCCTCGACGCCGTGGCAACTGCCTGCGAAAGAGCCGAGCGGCCATGGCGGCAAACCTCGGGAGCGGCATGATCGGCGCAGCCGATCGAGCGCCAGGGCTTGTGCGATCTGGCCCGGAGGGTTGCGATTGGGCGGGTCCATACGGTGTTCATGGACATCAAGTGGCGGCTTTGTCTTGCTCTGTCAGGGCGTTTTCGTTATGATGTCCACGACTCGCCGCGCGTGCGGTTTGATGTCGGCTGCTAGGATCTCCCTATCACGGGCCTTCGCGTCGATTCCCTCGCTTTGATCGCACTGCATCATACCATGGCGGTGATCCGAGGGTATACAGTAGCAAACAGACCCTGCACGGGATGTTGCGGGTCGATAGCACAACGGAGTGACGATGCATAAGTATGTCATTCGCCGTTTACTGATGGTGATTCCTATCCTGTTCGGGGTCTCGCTGGTGGTGTTCTTCATCATGCGCATGGTGCCTGGGGATGTCGCCACCATGATCTTGATGGGACCGACCGGGGATGTGGGCGCCCGTCAGGAAGATATCGCGGCTTTACGGGAAAAGCTCGGGTTGGACCGTCCGCTGGCCATCCAGTATCTGAGCTGGGTGGGCGGGATGTTGACGCTCAACGTCGGCGACTCTCTGTGGAGCGGCAGACCCATCTTTGAGGAGGTGCTCGAGCGTTTCCCGCTCACCCTCGAATTGGCCGCGCTGTCGATCGTCATCTCGGTGTTCATCGCCTTGCTGACGGGGATCTTAGCGGCCGTCCGGCAGAATACCTGGATCGATTATGTCTTCCGAGCCGTGAGTATCGCTGGCCTGTCGGTGCCGAATTTCTGGCTCGGCACCATGGTGATCTTGATCTTGTCGCGCTATTTCTTTTGGAGCCCGCCGTTAGGCTACACTTCGTTTACAGACGATCCACTGGTCAATTTGCAGCAGATGATCTGGCCCGCCGTCATCCTGGGGTATAGCCTGGCAGCCGTCACTAGCCGGATGACCCGGTCCTCTCTCTTGGAGGTGTTGCGTGAGGATTACATCCGCACCGCCTGGGCCAAGGGGCTATCCGAGCGCGTCATCGTCATGCGTCATGCCTTTCGCAATGCCCTGCTGCCCGTCCTCACCTTATCGGCTATCCAGTTGGGGACGCTCTTGGGCGGCACGGTGATCATGGAAACCATCTTCACCCTGCCGGGCATCGGGCGCTACCTGGTGGATTCGGTGTTTCACCGCGACTATCCGGTGACGCAGACCATCATTACGATCATGGCGGTCAAGTTCGTCTTCATCAACCTGATCGTGGACCTGCTCTATGGCCTGATCGATCCCAGAATCCGTTACGCATAAGGGACAGGAGGATGGCTCAGCAACAATTGTCGGTCGACTTCGAGGCTCGCCAGGAGGCCTGGCATATCGTGGAGGAGGGGTCGACTCCTGCGTCCACCTGGACGCGCGAGGTTGGGCGCTTCCTGCACTCACAACCGCTGGGAGCGGTGGGCGGATTGATTATCTTTGGTATGGTCGTCCTGGCGATTCTGGCGCCGGTCGTGGCGCCCTATGATCCCTACGAACTCCGCGTGGATCACCTCTTCGAGCCCCCAGGGGCGACGTTCTACCTGGGGACGGATGATTATGGCCGCGATGTCTACAGTCGGCTCATTTACGGCTCGCGCATTTCGCTGTACGTCGGCATGTTGGCGGTGGCGCTTGGCACCACGACGGGGGCCTTCCTGGGGCTGATCAGCGGCTTTCTCGGCGGACGGGTCGATACGGTGATTCAACGCATCATGGATTCACTGCTGGCCTTCCCGGCGCTGATTCTCGCCTTAGCCATCGTGGCCGCGCTCGGACAGAGCACCACCAATGTGATCATCGCCGTCGGCGTGGTCTTAATGCCGACGGCGGCCCGGGTGATCCGCGCCAGCGTGCTGTCCCTCAAAGAAAACGTCTTCGTCGAGGCGGGGCGCGCCATCGGCTGCGGTAATCTGCGCATCCTACTGCGCCATATCCTACCGAACTGCATGGCCCCCTACATCATCTTGGCGACGTCGACGCTGGGGACCGCCATCCTCAGCGAAGCGGCCCTGAGCTTTTTAGGCCTGGGCACACCTCCGCCTGAACCTTCCTGGGGCACGATGCTCAGCGGTGCAGCGCAGCAGTATATATGGCGGGCTCCCTGGATGGCCATTTTCCCGGGGATTGCCATCAGCCTCGCCGTGTTTGGTTTCAACCTCTTCGGGGACGCCTTGCGCGACGTGCTAGACCCGAAGTTACGTGGGAGTCGGTAACAAGATCCCTCACTTGGTTTTCGGCCTAAGTTGCCCCTGGAAGATGCCGGGGAGAACGGTGCCAAGGTGAGGATGTCGGATAGCCGGAGGGAGGTTGCAAGCTATGAATGTGGGACACAACCACGGGCGTGCCGACGCCAAAGCATTGACACGCCGCGATCTCTTACGTGCCGGACTGCGAGGAACGGTCGGAATGGCAGGCGCCGCCATGTTGATGCGCCATGCCGTGCCATGGTCCGGTCCAACGTCGGCTCATGCCGCCGATCAGCCGCGCAGCGGCGGCACCTTGACGATGTGGACCCAGGGCGATCCGCCTAACTTCGATCTGCACCAGAACTCGACCTTCATGGTTAATTGGGCGATGGCTCCGTGCTACAACCAGATCGTGCAGTTCGATCCACTCGACCCGACGAAGATCATCCCCGACCTCGCCGAGCGTTGGGAAATGGCGCCCGATGGCAAGAGCTATACGTTCTTCCTGCACAAGGGCGTGAAGTTCCACGACGGCAAGGTGCTGACCAGTGCAGACGTCAAGGTCAGCCTGGACCGTATACGTGAGCCGCCGTCCGGGGTCGTCAGCCCGCGCGCTGGAGCTTTCGCCGCCGTGGAGGACATCCAAACCCCCGATGAGTTCACCGTGGTCATACGGCTCAGCCGGCCCAACCCGTCTCTGCTCGACAATCTGGCGCAGGGGTGGATGGCCATCTATCCCAAGCATGTCCTGGAGAAAGAAGGGGACATGAAGAAGGCGGTGGTGGGCACCGGTCCCTTCAAACTGAAACGCTATACCCGTGGGGTCAGCATCGAGCTGGAGAAAAACCCCGACTATTTCGTGAAGGGTCGACCATACCTGGACGGGATTACGCTGTATATCATCCCCGACTTCGGCACCGCCTACGCAGCCTTCCGTACCAAGCGCCTGCTGTATATGTCGTTCCAACAGGAGAGTACGGCGCATCAAGCTCAGGCGGAGTTGGCCCAACGCATCGTCATCCAAAAAGTCCCGGCGCTGTCCATGCGCCCGGTGCTCAACTTCAACACCAAGCGCAAGCCGTGGGATGATATCCGCGTCCGCGAGGCGGTGAGCCTGGCGCTGGACCGTCAGGCGGCGATCAAGGTGATCACCGACGGCGAGGGCACCATCGGCGGCTTCATGCCCCCAGGCGGTAAATGGGCCTTGCCACCCGAGGAGTTGCAAAAGATCCCAGGCTATGGGCCCAACAAAGAGGCGGATCTCCAGCGCGCCAAGCAATTGCTCGCCGAAGCAGGCGTCTCCGACGGCTTCAAGACGACGCTCTTGACCCGCATGGGCAGCCAATTCGAGCGCGTCTCCGTGTTCTTGAAAAACGAGCTGGCGAAGATCGGCATCGACGCCGTACTCGATGTGAAAGAGACGGCGGCGGCATACGACGTCCTAAACAACCGCAGTTTCGACCTGGCGCCGTGGACGACCGGCACATCGCTCGACGATCCGGATTCGATCTTCGGTGAACATTATATCTGCGAGGCGGTGCGGAATTATGCGCAGCTCTGCCTGCCCGAGGTGGATGCGTTATACGACAAACAGTCGCAGGCGCTCGACCCTGCGGAACGCCTGCGCTTGGTGCACGAGATGGAGCGCAAAGCCCTGTTGGGATTCGGCCGTCTGATCTCGCACTGGCGCATGAATATGCTGGGGCATTGGCCAGAAGTGCGAAACTACAAGATCCATTCTTCGATTTACAATAACCAGCGCTTCCAGGATGTCTGGATCGCCAAAGCCTGAGCAGTGTCCCTGGTCCTCTCCAGCTAAGAGAGGGCCAGGGATGCTATCACCAACGGGCATGGCCTCTCAAGGCTCTCTTCCCCACTCCCGATGCAGGTCCTGACGCTGGGCCTCGTCCAGCATGCGCGCTACATCGAGCACCTTGGGACCGTGCCAAGTCAACATCACGTCCCACCGTTCCCCCGCACGCACCAGCACCTCACGCTCGCCATCCAAGGCCAAGATGGCGGGCACGCGGCCGATGGGCACCCGTTCTCCAGGTTGGATCAACCGCTGGGCTTTGATGCCGACGGGCACGATGAGCCCCGGTGCGATAGGAGCCCGCACCAGCCGGCCATCGTCGCCCAGGATCAGATGGACCGCCTGTCGATCCTGCGGCGTCACAGGGCACCCCCAACCAGCGATCGACGAGAACCCGATGTTCGCAGGCGTTCCTTGGGTGATGAACAGTTCCTGAATGCCGGAGACATCCCACAGCGCCCGCGCCCCAACGAACTGCTGACCGCTGACGGCCACATCCACCAGAGCGATGTCGCGTAGCTCGCCATTGCACAGGATTTCCATCCGTTTGGTAGGCCTGATGACGCCATCCAGCTGCTGCCCATGACGGGCATAGACACCCGCCGCCAAGCCAGCGACGGTGCCTTCGATCATCTGGGGAAAGACGTTGTTTGTACCCGTTGATACTGCCACGAGGGGCAGGTCGGCGGAGGCTTTGGCGACGACGCGGTGGGTGCCATCGCCGCCGAGGACGATGAGGCAGCGCGCCCCAGCCTCGCGCATGCGTCGCGTCGCTTGCAACGAATCATCGGCGTCGCCGCGCACATGCATGTCCAAAAGCTGCGTCCGCAGCCGCAGCGGCCGATGGATGCCCTCCAACGCCTTGAGGCCGATGTGGTAGGTATCGGGCATCAGCAGGACTTCATCCACGCCAGCGCTGTCCAGTCCCAAGAGGATGCGCCGCACGATGTTCACCTTCTCTTGATTGTCGATGCGAGAGCCGTACGCCACGAGTCGGCGGATATCTTTGCCGGCCATGGGATTCGCGATACAACCGACGATGGCATGAGGCGGCATGCTCACCTCTTTCTGGCCATTTTCCACCGGGAACGGGCAGACGAGTCGAGGGCTCCTCCTAGCGCCTCTGCCCGCTGAGGCGGAGAGAATCTGAGCTCACCCCGTCTGCTGCAACAACTTATATCGCTGGTGCGGATCGCTGACGCTACGCAGCCAACTCGCCACCAGATTGATCGCGAGCACGGTGACGCCGATGCAGATGCCGGCAAAGGTCACCAACCACCAGGCGATCGGCAGGTAGCCTCGTCCCTCGGCGAGCATCAAGCCCCAGGCCGGCGTCGGCGGTTGCACGCCGAACCCCAGAAAACTGAGTGAGGCTTCCGAGAGGATCATGCGCGCCACCTCCAACGTGCCGAGGGTGATGAGGGGCGAAGCGAGGTTGGGAAAGCAGTGCTTGAAGATGATGCGCGAATTGCTGGCGCCGACCACACGCGCCGCCTCGACGAAGAGCACTTCGCGCAACGACAACATCACCCCACGTGTGAGGCGCGCATACCACATCCAATTGTTCAGGGCCAGCACCAGCACCATGTTTTGCAACGACGGCCCGAACAGCGCCAGGACCGACAACGCCAGGAGCAGCCCAGGAAAGGCCATTTGAATGTCGGCCCAGCGCATGATGAGGTCGTCGAGTTTCCCACCGTAATACCCCGAAACGAGGCCCAGCAGGGTGCCGATGACGCCGGCGATGGCGACGGTGCTGAGTCCAACGACGATCGAGATACGGCTGCCATAGATCAGCCGGCTGAGCATATCGCGCCCGAGATGGTCCGTTCCCAGGGGAAACGTTAGACTGCCGCTGGGTGCCCAGATACCAGGGGTTAAGCGCCGGCCGAGCGTCTGATGGGTGGGATCATGCGGGGCGAGATACCCGGCGAAGACGGCGACGCACAGCAGCGTGCTGAGATAAAACAGGCCGGCCATGGCGAATTTATCCGCTTTCAGGGCGCGCCAGGCCTCTTTTAGGCTCCTCATCAATACGCTCTCTGAGCGCATCGCCCTAGCGGGCAGGGACACACCCAAGGAACTGACATCGGCCATAGAGCCCCTCGAACAAACCGCGCCATGCCTCCGGTGCATTCGTCAACGGCAGGGAGGAGCGGTTTCCCCTTCCCAGCCGGCATATCACCACCAACCTCTCCGAACTCCTGTCCCGATGTATCCATCGCAGGCCAAAGAATCCGTCAGTCGACATGGCGCACATGGCCTGCAGGCGCCGTTAGGTATAGCGGATGCGGGGATCGAGCACGGCGTAACAGAGATCGATGAGGATATTCAGCACCACGACGATGCTCGCGGCCACGAACACGACCGCCTGCACGACAGGGAGATCGTCGTTGGAAATGGATTGCACCGCCAACTGCCCGATGCCTGGCCATCCGAACAAAGTCTCCACAATGACCGCATAGCCGGCGAAGATGCGCCCGATCTCGTAGCCACACAAGGTGACCACGGTCAGCGCCGCGTTCTTCAGGGCATGGGAAAAGACCACTCGCCCCTCAAAGAGCCCCTTGGCGCGAGCGGTCGTGATATAGGGACGATTCAATTCGTCGAGCATGGCCGAGCGCGTCACCAGAGCGATGCGGCCGATAGGCCGGGCTGCCAGTGTCAGCGCCGGCAAAATCAATTCAATGGCGCCATACCCCGAGGTCGGAAGCCACCGCAGATTGACCGCAAACAGCAGGATCAGCATCAAGCCCAGCCAGAAATCGGCCACCGAGACACCGGTGAGCGACGAGATCGTACAAAAGCGGTCGAGCTTCGAGCCGGGCTTGAGGGCGGCAAAGGTCCCAAACGGCACGCCGATCAGCGTCGCGATGCCGATGGCGCTGAGCGAGAGCACGGCCGTGGCCCACAACCGATCCAGCACCAATGGCATCGCCGGTACGCCCTGCCAGAGCGACTTCCCGAAATCGAGACGCACCACGCCCCAGAGAAACCGCAGAAAGCGCACATGCGCAGGATCATAGAATCCCAGCTTCTCCTTCAACTGCTCGTACTCGGTCTGGCTGGCGGCAATGGGGAGCATGAGCTTGGCAGGGTCGGCAAAAAAGCTGGTGATGCAGAACACGATCACCGAGGCGCCGATGAGCACGATCACGCCCTGCCAGAGTCTGCGCAGGATATAGCGGGTAATGGCCGTCCCCTCTCCGATGCCAGTGCTGAATGCTGAGTGCTGAGTTAAGAACAGCGACACACTCGCCTTCATCACTCCGCACGGTTTTCGTCCATGGCTCGATGGCTTGATGCCTATGGCTTCAGCCGCATCTCTTTCACGTACACCAAATCATCCAGGCGGGGCTCCCAGATCAACTGCTCGCTGAGGCCGTGCACGGCATCCACCGCGAACAACGCCACATAGGCATGAGCGCCATCGTACAGCGTTTTCATGAGCTTCCGATAGGTCTCTGCGCGTTTGTGGGCATCCAGCTCTGAACGGTTGGCGACGATGACATCGTCGATCTCCGCCAAATAGGGCCGTCCCGAGGCTCGGCCCTCGCTCCACACATAAAAAGACAGCGTGCGGTTGGCATCCATGGCCTCGTTGCTATGATTGGTCAACTGGAGGCATGGGGCGCGCTCCCGCACCGCCTCCTCTTTCGAACTCACCGCGAAGAGGTTATCCAACCATGTCCGATATTCGATGATCCTGGGCTTGACTTTCAGCCCTGTTTGGCTCAACTGCGCGGCCAGCACCTCGGTGAGCTCGCGATCCTTCACCCAACGTCCTTCCAGGCCCATGAGCTCGATTTCGCGTCCATCCAGCCCCTTGCGTTTGATGATCTCCTTGGCCTTGGCGGGCTCATAGGGGTAGTCTTGTAAATCTTTGGTGAAACCCGGAATGGCGTCCATGAAGGGTTGCCCATAGGCTGGCGTCGCCAAGCCCTGAAACAAACTCTTGACGATGCCGTCGCGATCGATGGCGTAGTTGAGGGCTTGCCGCACCTCGGCATCGTTGAGCCATTGACAGGCGTTCGTCTTGTAATTGAGCCGAATCAAAAAGACCTCGAGCGCGGCCTTATGGACGAACTTCGGCGCCAATTTAGCCAGATCCGCGCCGATGTTGTGCGCCAAGTCCGCCTCGCCGGCCTTCAGGGTCGATAACCGTACGCCGTCTTCGGGGCGGAACAGAAACACGACATCTTTGACAGGCAAGGCGCTGAGGTCTCCCCACCACTGGGGATTGACCGTCAAGGTCATCTTATCTCCCTTGGCGAAGCTCACCAACTTGTAGGGTCCGGTGCCGTTGGCTTCCCGTAGGATGCGCTCCGGGTTGGCCTCCACCCATTTCTTGGGCACCATTTTCAGGAAGTAAAGGCCGCCGAGGAGGTTGGGGACTGGCTCGGAGGTGATGATATCGATGGTGTAGTCGTCGACGACCTTGGCCTCTTTGAAATCCACCCAGTACGAGGCGTATTGCGACGCGTATTTGGGATCGACGGCCCGATTGAACGCGAAGGCAGCGGTCTCGGCGTTAAAGGGCTCGCCGTCGTGAAACTTCACACCCTTGCGTAGGTGAAAGCGCCACGTGGTCTTATCGATGAGCGTCCATTTCTCGGCCAACTCCGGCACGATCCCCATCGTCTTGGGATCACGCTCCACGAGGCTTTCGTAGACTTGGTTCAGGGTGTAGCGCAGCGGGCCTTCGTCGCGCAGTTGGGGATCGAGCGTGGTCGGCTCGCTTCCTAGCGCAATGGTAATAGTCCCCGATGTCGGCCCGGGCTGTCCGGCTTGAGAGTGCAGCGCAAAGGAGATGCCGACGGCGAGCATGATGGTACCGATGGACAACGCTCTCGATTTCATCGTAAAGCCCTCCTCTGCATCGACGGGAAGTGAGTGTGTCGCCGAGGGTAGCCAACCGGCGGCCGCCTGTCAAGCATGAAAGCGCGCTGAACGACCGCAGGCTATGCCTGTCGCAGGCGTGGGTCCAGGACATCCCGGAGCGCATCGCCGAGGAGGTTCGAGCCGAACACCGCGAGGCTGATCGCCACACCAGGGAAGATCACCACCCAGGGGGCCTGTTGCGCGAATTCGGCGGCGGAAACCGACAGCATCCGACCCCAGGAAGGGTACGGCTCTGGCACGCCAAGGCCGAGGAAGCTGAGCGACGACTCAACCAGGATGGCACTGCCCAACTGCGCCGTCGTGAGCACGATGAAGGGACCGAGCGTATTGGGCAGGATATGCCGGAAGGCGATGCGGCTGCCCCCTACGCCGATGGCGCGGGCGGCCTCGATATAGGTCATCTCTCGGATGGCTAACGTGCTCGACCGAATGACTCGGGCAGCGCGGGGCACAAGGGGAATGGAGATGGCCAGGATGACGTTTGGCAGTGACGGTCCAAGCGCCGCCGCCATCACCAACGCCAGCACGAGGAGGGGTAGCCCCTGCATGATGTCCATGAGGCGCTGAGCGGTGAGGTCCGCGGCCCCGCCCAGGTACCCGCTCAGGAGCCCCACCAGCCCTCCCAACACCGCCCCCAGGATGGTCGAACTCAGTCCAACGGCCAGCGAGATGCGGGCTCCATGCACGAGGCGGCTGTATACGTCCCGTCCCAGGTGATCGGTCCCCAGCCAGTGTTCGGTGCTGGGCGGCGCCAGCGTCTGCATGGCATAGGTCCGGATCGGATCGTGGGTGGCTAACACGTTGGCGAAGATGGCCATCAGCACCATCAGCGCGACGATGATGCCCCCGATGGCCCCCAGGGGTTTTTGGTACAGAAACCGTCGCAGTGCCTTGAGGCGCGTGCGCTGAAACGGTGTCGTGTACCTCGCCGCGTCAACCTGTGTGACCTCGGTCACCGACCACCTCCTGCGCCGTTAATATCGAATGCGGGGGTCGAGCCATGTGTACAGGAGGTCGACCGTGAGATTCGACAGGACAACGATGATGGAGATGAACATCACCAGATTCTGCACGATGGGATAATCCCGCCATTGGATGGCTTCCACGAGGAAGCGGGCCACCCCTGGCAGATTGAACACCGTTTCCGTGACGATGAGCCCGCCAATCAGGAACGCGAACTCGATCCCGATGACGGTGATCACGGGCAGAATGCTGTTTTTGAGGGCATGTTGATAGACCACTTGGCGCTCCCGTAGACCTTTGGCCCAGGCCGTCCGGATGTAGTCCTCGCGCAGCACCTCCAGCAGTGAGGAACGGGTGATGCGCATGATCAACGCCGAGCTGCGATAGCCCACGGCCAAGGCGGGGAACGTGAACTGCAACAGGTTGCCTCGCCAATCCTCCCAGGGGGAGATATAGAGCATTCCTGGAATCCAACCGAAGCTCTGCACCAAGATCAAGATGATCAACATGCCCAGCCAGAACGACGGCATGGATAGACCAGCCAGGCTGAAGACCCGGAAAGCATAGTCCAGCCAGGTGTCCTGACGTACAGCGCTGACGACGCCCGCGGGGATGCCGATGCAGATCGAGACGATGAGCGCCATCACCGCAAGTTGTACGGTGACGGGGATGCGGGGCTTGATGAGCTCCCAGGCGGGGATGTCGTAGCGGTAGGATTTGCCCAGATCGCCTTGCAGGAGACTGCCAACCCAGCCGACATATTGCACCAGGATGGGCCGGTCGAGGCCCATCTCCTGCATAATCTCCTCTTTCGCCGCCGGATTCACATAGCCAGCCGACTGAAAGATGATGTCGACGATGTTCCCCGGCGCGATGCGCATCAACACGAAGATGACGATGGACATCCCCACCAAGGTCAAGACCGCGATCAACAGCCGCTGGATGATATATGTCCGCATGGACCGATCACTTATCTAGCCACACTTCTTGCATCCGACCGTAATTGTAGATGCTTTGGTGCGGTACCAGGTTTTTCACGAATGGCCACATAGTGAAGTAATCGTTGCTCCATCCCAGCATCGGTCGGGCGCCCTCCTCCAGCAGTCGCCGGTCGATCTCGTGCACGAGCAGCATGCGCTTGGCGGGGTCCAGGGTCTGGGACTGCTGCGCGATCAGCTTGTCGACCTCGGGATTGCAGTAATCGGAATAGTTGCGTGGCGAGCCACACTTATAGTTCTCGAAGAAATTGGCGTCGGGATCATCAGGCCCAATGCCCGTCAGGTTGGTGGCCATCTGATAGTCGCGGCGTGTGACCTTGGGATGCCACACGCCGGTCTCGACTTGCTCCAAGGTCGCCTCGATCCCCACTTGCCGCAATTGGTCGATGACGAAGCTGGCCAAATCCACGTACAAGGCGATAGCCCGAGTGGACATCGTCACGCGCAGGGGCTTGTCGGGACCATAGCCGGCTTCTTTTAAGAGGCGTCTGGCCTCTTCTTTCTGTTGTTCAGGGTCGCCGTACCCGGGCAACTTGGCCAATTCCTCTTCGGGTAAACCCCACACGCCAAAGGGCTTGGGGAGCATGACCCCGCCCACCAACGCGCCACCCTGCCGCACCGCCTGCACGTATGCCTTGCGGTCGATGGCTAGGCTGACCGCCCGCCGAATCTTGGGGTCGTCGAAGGGCGGCTTATTGAAATTCAGGAGAAGGTTGTCGTTGACATTGGTGGAGGTTTCGATGACCACCATCTGCGGCACGTTCTGCTTGATGTTCTCAGCCATCGCCCTGGTGATCTCGCCCGGAAAGGCGATATCGACCTGGCCCGCCTGCAAGGCGGCGGCGCGGGTGGCGCGGTCTTTGATGACGATGTAGCGGATACCATCGAGATAGGGCCGGCCCGCGATGAAGTAGTCAGGGTTCTTCGCCAATTCCAGCACCTCGCCGGGTCGATACTCTTTGACCCGGAACGGTCCTGTTCCGACGCACTGAGTGCGCAGCTGGGCCACCGGCACATGGGCGGGATAGACTGCCGAATAGCCTGACGCTAACATCATCAGCAACGACGGTTGGGGCTGTTCGAGGCGGAAGATCACCGTAGACTCGTCGGGGGTCTCGATGGCTTGAACGTTGTCATACCACAACTTGCGGGGGTTGACCCGTAGGCGTCCTTTGGCATCTGGCGCTTCGCGTACCACGTCGAAAGTATGCTTGACATCGGCGGAGGAGAACGGCTTGCCATCGTGCCACTTCACGTTGCGACGTAGATGGAAGACGAGCGCTCTACCGTCGTCCTGCCATTCCCATTTTTCCGCCAGCTCGCCGATGATGGTGTCCATGCTTTCCTGCTGCTTCAAGGGATCGAATAGCACCAGGTTATTGTAGCAGGGCATCATCGGCCAGACGGTCGAGATGGTAGCCTCTTCGTGGATGCTGAAGCTCGGTGGCGCCTCGCGGAGCGTCGCCTGGAGGATGCCGCCACGCTTGGGCTCAGCGGCTGTGGCGGCATCCTGGGGAAGCACCAGCAGCATGGCAACCACGATGCCTGCCACTGTGAACAGAAAACGTCGGGAGGTCATCATACGCTGAGACTCCTTTCAACGCTGCGCTGATGCGGCATCAGCGATTAATCGAAATCGTGTCTGAGCGTCAAGGTCAAAGACCATAGGGGATCGCCTACCTGAAGCGCAGCAGAACGTGGACGTCCATGCTCGCTCTCGAATGCGTTCGCCCTTTGGAAGGCGACCCAAACGACTAATACTTCCAAGTGGTTTCAATATAACACAAGGTGCTGGAAAAGTGGGCGTCGGGAAGGGTGCACTCCTGAGCTGACGGCACAGGAAAAGCTCTTGCTCGTGGGGGCTCTTCAGGGTATAAGCACGATCATGGGGGATGGCAGCGCACGCGCATGGGCGGTGTGCGTGGTCCCTCGCATGAAACCGCGCGGGCAGATTGGAGAGGGGAGAGGACATCATGGAGATCCGCCATATTTTGGCCCCGGTCGATTTTTCAGACTATTCCAAGAAGGCCGTCGAGATGGCGCTGACGCTGGCCAAAGCCTTCGGTGCGAAGTTATCATTGCTCCATGTCGTCGAGCCGCCACCCTATCCGATGGATGGCTATGCCCCCTCGAGCGCTACGGCCGACCTTTTGACCGACTTAGAAGAGCAAGCCAGCCAGGAATTGGCGCAATGGCTCCCCGAGGTTCAAGCGGCCGGCGTGCCGGTCACACGCTATGTCGTCATCGGCTCGCCCTACCGGAAGATCATCGAGACGGCGGAGGCGGAGCAGGCCGATTTGATCGTCATGGCGACGGCTGGACGGACAGGATTTAGCCGCCTGGTGATGGGCAGCGTGGCGGAACGGGTGGTGCGCACCTCCCCTTGTCCGGTCCTCACGATTCGCCCTCAAGAAGAAGCGAGCGAGCAGGGGTAATCGGTGGCATGAGTGGGCTGGGCAGGGGATTTCATTTTGTAAACGGAGATGAGCGATTATGGGGTCTGTGACACCGTTAGAGCCAGCAGCGCTGTACCGGCGTTGCGACATTACACAGTTTTCCTTTCGCACCACAGACGACTTGCCAGATCTGAACCAGGTGATCGGCCAGGAGCGCGCCGTCGATGCGGTGCGGTTTGGCATCGGCATCCGCCGCGAGGGGTATAATCTGTTTGCCCTCGGCCCGGAGGGGACGGGGAAATATACTGTGGTACGGCAATTTCTCGAACAGAACGCTGCGGCGCAGCCGACGCCGGCGGATTGGTGCTATGTGCATAATTTCGCCGAAGCGGGCAAACCCCGAGCCCTGCGGTTGCCACCCGGCGGGGGGATCAAGCTGCGTCAGGAGATGGAACGACTGGTCGATGAGTTGCGCACGGCCATCCCTGCCGCCTTCGAAAGCGAGAACTATCGGGCGCGTCGACAGGAGATCGAGGAGGAATTTCGCGAACGCCAGGAACGTGCCCTCACAGAGATCCAGCGCCGCGCTCAAGCGCGAGGTATCGCCATGATGCGCACGCCGATGGGACTAGCCTTTGCCCCGATGCGCGAGCGTGAGGTCATGAGCCCCGAGGAGTTTCAACGACTGCCTCCCCAGGAACAGGAACGCGTGCAAGCGGAAGTGGCCGGTCTCCAAGAGCAGTTGCAGAAGTCGTTGGCGCAGTTGCCGCAATGGGATCGCGAGCGGCGCGAGAAAATCAGAGCTTTGAATCATGAGGTAACCCTTTTCGCAGTCGGACACTTGATCGAGGATCTCGGCCGGACCTATGCCGACCAACCAGCCGTGGCAGAGTATCTGCAAGCGGTCCAGCGCGACGTGATCGAGCACGCCGACGAATTTCGCGGGGCGGCCGAGGCCCCGCCCGGGGCTCACCCCGGCGCTCCCGTCGAGGCGGCACCCGCCCATCCTCCCATGGGGTTGACGTTCTTCCGGCGTTATCAAGTCAACGTCATCGTCGATCATAGCGACACGCGTGGCGCTCCGGTCATCTACGAGGATCATCCCACCGTCCACAACTTGGTCGGACGCATCGAACATATGGCCTTGATGGGGGCCCTGGTGACCGATTTCAACCTGATTAAGGGGGGGGCACTGCATCGCGCCAATGGCGGCTATTTGATCCTGGACGCTCAGAAAGTCCTCCTCCAGCCCTTCGCCTGGGAAGAACTCAAACGCACCCTGCGCTCGGGCGAGATTCGCTTGGAAACCCTCGGCCAAATGCTCAGCCTGGTCAGCACCGTGTCTTTGGAACCAGAGCCGATCCGGCTGGATGTGAAGGTCGTGCTGTTAGGACCACGCCTGCTCTATTACCTGCTCTCACAATTGGATCCGGACTTCGCTGAGCTGTTCAAGGTGGCGGCGGATTTTGAGGAACAGATGGCACGTGACTCGGAGAGCCATCTGTTGTACGCCCAGATGATCGCCACGTTGGCGCGCCGTGAGGGATTGCGGCCGTTTGACACGGGCGCTGTAGCGCGAGTGATCGAGCAGAGCGCCCGCCTGGCCGGCGATGCCGAAAAATTATCGGTGCACTTGCAGAGCATCACCGATCTGCTACGCGAAGCCGATTATTGGGCCGACCAAGCCGGGCATGCGGTCATTGCCGCCGCCGATGTCCAGCGGGCTATCGATGCCCAGGTGCACCGCGCCGATCGCATGCGTGAACGCATGCAAGAGGAGATCAGTCGTGGTACCATTCTGATCGATACGCGTGGCGCCAAGGTGGGGCAGATCAACGGTCTGTCGGTGATCCCCTTGGGACAGTTCGCCTTCGGACGCCCTAGCCGCATCACCGCCCGCGTCCGGCTGGGACGGGGGGAGGTGGTGGATATCGAGCGCGAGGTGGCGCTGGGTGGGCCGATCCACTCGAAAGGCGTGCTGATCCTGGCCGGATACCTCGGCGGCCGCTACGCCAGCGACCGACCGCTGTCGCTGGGCGCCAGCCTGGTGTTCGAGCAGTCGTATAGCGGCGTTGAAGGCGATAGCGCCTCGTCAGCCGAACTGTATGCCCTGCTCTCGGCGCTGGCGGAGGTCCCCATCAAGCAGTCGCTGGCCGTGACGGGCTCGGTGAACCAATACGGCCAGGTGCAGGCCATCGGCGGCGTCAACGAGAAGATCGAAGGGTTCTTCGATATCTGCCGTGCGCAAGGCCTGACGGGCGAACAGGGCGTCCTGATTCCCGCCGCCAATGTGAAGCATCTCATGCTGCGGCACGACGTCGTCGATGCCGTAGCCGCCGGACAATTTCACGTCTACCCGGTGGAAACGATCGATCAAGGCCTGGAAATTTTAACCGGGGTGCCCGCAGGCGAGCGCGACGACCGGGGGATGTTTCCGGAGGGGAGTGTGAATCAGCGTGTCGAAGCACGCCTAGTGGCACTGTCTGAAAAACGGCAAGCGTTTGGTATGCCAGCGAGAGGGGAGACAGGCGATGAACGAGCGGGAGTTTGAGCCGACCATCCGGCGCATTGTCGTCGCGCTGGACGCGTCGATCCATAGCCTGGCGGCCCTGGAAGCGGCGTCGACGCTCGCCGGTCTACTCAACGCTGAACTGGTTGGAGTCTTTGTCGAAGATATCAACCTCTTGCGTCTGGCTGGCTTGCCTTTCGCGCGCGAGCTCAATGCATGGTCGGCGCTCGAACGCCCACTGGACCCGCTCGCCATGGAGCGACAATTGCGCCTGCAGGCGGCGAAAGTCCGCCAGGCCTTGGCCGGCGTGGCGACACGGCGGAACATAAGGTGGTCGTTCCGCATCGCGCGCGGCCAGGTGACGGGGGAGATCTTGACAGCGGCGGCGGAGGCCGACTTGCTGGCGCTGGGTAAGGCGAGTTGGGCCGCAACCCGGCACGTACGCTTGGGTTCCACGGCGCGCGCGGTCATCGCCCAGGCCACCCATGCCATCCTATTGCTCCAGCAAGGTGGTACCATTTGCCCGCCGATCCAGGTGGTCTACGACGGTTCACCGGCGGGAGTGCGAGCGCTGGTCACTGCCGCCCGCCTGGTCGCGGTGACAGGCGGTCACCTGACCGTGATCATTTTGGCTGACACCGCCGAGGCGGGGCAGCGTCTGCAGGAAGAGGCAACCGAGCACCTCCGCGAATGGCAAGGTCAGGCCTACTATCGCTCCCTCGTCAACCCAAGTATTGAGGATCTGGCCCGCTTCATACACCTCACCGGCGGCGGCACCCTGGTGATGAGTGCGGAGCATCCACTCCTCGCGGGGGAGGGACTGCCCACGTTACTCGATGCCATCGAGTGCTCCGCCCTGCTGGTGCGCTAGCAGCCCGTGTCCCTTCAGGAGGCCAGCCAGCCGCCGTCGACGGTGAGGATGTGGCCCGTCATGTAGTCCGAAGCCGCTGAAGCCAGGTATACGGCGGTGCCCTGCAGATCGGCGGGTGTCCCGGTGCGGCCTAGAGGGATGCGGTTCCTGAGCTGCTGATTGCGCTCCTCGATTTGCTGCGGCGTGTAGCCCGCGTGCACCAGGATGTTCGTGTCGATGAACCCAGGGGCGATGGCGTTGACCGTGACGCCGTAGGGGGCATACTCCATGGCTAATTCCTTGGTGAGGTTCGCCACTCCGCCCTTGGCTGCGGTGTAGGCGGGGGACAGGCCGTTATACGAACCCACTTGGCCGTAGATCGAGGCCGTGAGAATCATCTTACCACGGCGTTTCGGCAACATGATCTTTGCCGCCTCACGCACGCACAGAAACACGCTGGTCAGGTTAACGGCGATGACGCGGTGCCACGTTTCCAGAGGAATTTCATGGGCCTGGCCGGCATAGCCCCCGGCGATTCCCGCATTGCAGAAGATGACATCGAGCGTGCCCAGTTGACGTACTGTCTCCTCTACCATGGAGCGTACGTGGGCCTCCTGGGCGACATCCACTTCGACGGCGATGGCTTTGCGGCCGCTAGTGCGGATTTTGCCCGCCGTCTCCTCCGCGCCCGGCTTGTTGATATCGGCACAGGCTACATCGGCCCCGGCGTCCGCCACAGCCTCGGCAAATCCCCGACCGAGCCCGCTTCCCGCACCGGTAACTAGCACCACCCTACCGCTCAGATCGAACAAATCCATCACGCCCATGGCACTCCCTCCCCATCGAGCCAGCGATCCTCTCGCTCGTATAGCCGCTTATCGCAGGTTAGATGAATTCCCCATGGAGATGCTACATAAGGTTATCTCAAGCTATGGCAGGGAAAGCCTCGCTGCGCTCGCTATGCCATCATGGCGAGGCGTGCAGGGACGAGGCCATCCTGAGTCCGTGGCCTGAGTATAAATTTCTCGCATGAAATTGCAATGCTCTTCGGCTCGTCACTTGGCCATTGCTCGCCGCCGCCAGGGTGTAGTATCCTGGCGGCCGACGACAGGGGGCCACCGCGCCTGAAAGTTGCTTTGTGGGAGGGAAGCACCATGGACAATCCAGTACCACCGGGGCTGGACCCTAATGTGAGTCGGCGTGAAATCGTCATTGAGGCCGATGCCGAAGCGCTGGAAAAGATGCGCAAGGAGGGACATGCGAAAATCCGCGAGCGTGTCTATACCATCTATTGCGATGAGGGGGCGACGCTCGGCGGTGACGATAGCGCCCCGCCGCCGCTGGCCTACTTCTGTACCTCCTTGGCATTTTGACTGCTAACGCAAATCGGCCGGTACGGCCACATGATGAAGGTCGCTATCGACAAAGCGCGGGTCTATGTGACGGCGAATTTCAAAGTGGAGGGATCAGTGCTGGCGCAGACGGTGCGGGCCAGTCTCGACGGGGTGAAAACCCGCCTCGAGGTGGAGTCCAACGCGCCTCCTGAACGCGTCGCTGGCGTCGTCCGCAATGCCGAGAACGGCTGCTTCGTCATGCAGGCATTGCTCAATCCGGTGCCGGTGACCTCCAGCGTGCTGCTCAATGGCAGCGGGCTCGACCTCAAGGCGTATCCACCGCCAGCGGCAGCGAGGTGAGATCTCGATGACCGCGGGTTCAGCCATGCTGAGGATTGCGGCCTGCGCCTCGCTCAGTCCTCGGCGCGCTGCCCCCGATACTCGCCGCAGGTACCCGCCTAAAGAGCCCGTAGGAAGGGAACAAGAGACATGACCGGACCGCTCAGCGGTGTGCGCGTGCTCGATTTATCGCAATTTCTCGCCGGCCCCTACGGCACACAGATCCTGGCGGATTTAGGCGCCGAGGTCATCAAGATCGAACAGCCCGGCATTGGCGACGGCTGTCGCGGCTTTCCGCCGCATTTCCGACATGGTTTCAGCGGCTACTTTTTAGCCGTCAATCGCAATAAAAAGAGCCTGACACTCGACCTCAAACAGGTGGAGGGGCGTCAGGTCTTCTATGATCTCGTGCGCTGCTCCGACGTGGTGTACGACAACTTCCGGCCGGGGGTGACGAAGCGTCTGCAGATCGACTACGATACCTTGAAGGCCCTCAATCCGCGCATCATTTCTTGCTCGGTATCGGGTTATGGACAGACCGGGCCTTATAAGGACCGCCCGTCATTCGACAACATCATCCAGGCCATGGGCGGCCTGATGAGTTACAATGGCGAGGAAGGACGTCCGCCGGTTAAGATGGGCGCCCCCATCGGCGACATGATGGGCGGGATTGTGGCTTCGCAGGGTATTTTAGCCGCCTTGTACCAGCGGGAAAGGACGGGCCAGGGCCAGATAATTGACATCGGCCTGCTCGACTGCCAGGTGTCGCTGCTGATCTACCGGGCGCAGTATTACTGGATCGCCGGCGAGATCGCCGAACCGCTCGGGAATGTACACCGCGTCATCGCCCCCACGGCCTCGTTTCAAACGAAAGATGGCTATGTCGTCATCGATGCAGGCCAGGACAAGTTTTTCTATCAACTGTGTGAGGCGGTGGGGCTCCCCGATCTGGCCCATGACCCGCGCTTTGAGCATCGTCCCGAGCGCCTGGCCAACCGCGATGCGCTGATGTCGATCTTACAGCAGAGGTTTACGACCAAGACGACGGATGAATGGCTGGAGATCCTGCTGGCCCATGATGTTCCAGCGGGACCGGTCAACACTATCGACCGCGTGCTGAACGACCCCCATGTCAAGGAGCGCGGCATGGTCAAGGAAGTGCATGATCCGCGCCATCCGGAGTACGGCGGCTGGATGACGACGGGAAACCCGATCAAGTTATCCGGGATGTCGGAAGAAGCATTCTCGCACCCGCCCGCACTGGGCGAGCATACCGACGAAATCCTCACCAGGCTGCTGGGCTATTCGTCGGCGCGCGTGGCCGAACTGCGTGAGCGCAAGGTGATCTAGAGGGGCTCGGCATGACCGGCACCCTCCTCAATACCGCCGCGGTGATCGTCGGGGGCACAGCGGGCACTTGTTTGCGCACTCGGTTTCCTGAGCGGGTACGCCAGATGGTCATGTGGGGCGTGGGGCTGGTCTCTGTGGTGATCGGCCTGCAGATGAGTCTGTCCACCCGCAATATCCTGATCATCCTGGGCAGTCTGTTGACCGGCGGCATCGTGGGCGAACTCGCACGCCTCCATGATCGCTTGAACCGGTTCGGAGACCTGCTGCAGGCGAAACTGAGCGGCGAGCACGACAGCACCTTCAGCAAAGGGTTTGTGACCGCCAGCCTGGTCTTCTGCGTGGGGCCGATGACCATCCTCGGCGCCATTCAAGATGGCTTGAGCGGCGGTTACCAGCTCCTGGCTATGAAATCGATCCTGGACGGCTTCGCCGCCCTCGCCTTTGCGGCGTCGATGGGGTGGGGCGTGCTGTTCGCGGCGCTGACGGTGCTGCTGTATCAAGGCGGTTTGACGCTCGGGGCCAGCTTGGTGAAAGCGCTCCTCACCGAGCCCATGGTGGCGGAGATGACCGCCACCGGCGGCACCTTGATCCTGGCCATCGGCCTAAATCTACTCGACGTCACCGCTATCCGCGTCGCTAATTTTCTCCCTGGCTTGCTTATCGCCCCCGTCGTGGTGGCCCTTGTGCAGCTTTGGTAGGGCTCACTATGCCCTCTTCCCATCCGGAAGCGAATGGGGTGCGCGCTATGCGCGGCTGGGAAGCACATCTGCGGTGCCTTGATCGCTAGATGCCGACCTGAAAGACCGCCGGAGATCTTCGTCGGGGTATGTCGACATCTACAGTGCAGGTTCCTGTGCGAAAACGACTCCTGCTGAGTGGCACGGGCGACCGCTATCCTCCCAGTGGAACGCGGCATGCCACCCGGAAGATATCGTCGGGTGGTTCGCCGCGCCAGATCAGGCTGACCGCTTGGGCCGTGAAGGTGAGCGGTCGCCAGGTGGCTTGCAGCGCCCGATGCAGGTGCTCCATCTCGGCCTCTCCTTGGATTTGCCCTACGGTCAGGTGCGGGGTGAACCCCTGATGATGCCGTGTGACATCGTCGCAATCGGGTACCAGACGGCCCAGCGCCGCCTGTAGGTGGCGCCAAGGCTCCATCGGCTCGGGAGCCAACCAGAGTGTGAACTGGGCGCGTCGGTGGCGAAAGACCCGGATTCCCGTCAAGGCGACGCCAAAGGGCTGGATGTCTCGACAAATCTTGGCAAATCCTTCGGCGAGGCCGTCGAATTCGGTGTGTGGCCGAAACGGGTAGAGCAGCGTGATATGCGGCATCCAGCGCCGAAAGTGACGATCGTACTGCTGACGTATGGCCTGAATCGGCGGCCATAACTCCACCGGAGGGATCGATACAACGGCGGTGGTGTGGGTTTTGCTCATGGAACACCTCTGACGGAGCCGAGCTGTGAGAACGACTTAACGCGCTTGTCGATCCGAGGGCTGTTTGGGTGCATCGATGCCCCAGTTCTGGGGCTGGGGGGCACCGATGAGTGTATCAGGCCGAAAGGAATGTCGCACTTGTCTTCGAGCCCGTTGCCGTACCGGAACGGCTGATCGCGGTAGCCTGTCCCTTACTAGCCAACTCCTTCTGCGATAACGTGAATTTGTTTGTCATGGCGGATGGCTCTCGATATAATCCCCTCGAGGCGGCGTGAAAGGCTCTACTGCACCCTCATTAGAGCGGTTTTTGGATGGTGAGGATGATTAACGGAGGCTGCTCCCTAAGGGGACGATAGGAGTGACGGAAGGTTGACATGCTACCGAAGAGAGTGCCGATCATCATCTCGGTGTCGGAGATGGTTGAGCACGGCCTGACGGGGCGAGGGTTGAGTCCTCCCCTGGCGTTCGTGCTCAAGGCCGCGTCGATCCTGGGTTTTTTGCTGGTGTGGACGCTGGCCTCGACGGTGGTCTCCGTCTCCGGCCTGTTCAACCCGATCTTCCTGCCGTCACCGTGGACCGTTTTCGGCAAAATCTGGCAGATGGCCTGGGCGCGTCAGCTCGAAGTCCATATCGCCGCCACGATGCAGCGCGTCGTCGTCGGCTTCGGCCTGGCAGCGGTCCTGGCCGTCACCCTCGGTCTTCTCGCCGGTCGCTGGAGCTGGCTGAGGCATGGTCTTGAACCACTCGTCGAGGTCTTTCGACCCATTCCACCGCTGGCCATGCTGCCGCTGTTCATCGTCTGGGTTGGTATCGGCGAAGCGTCGAAGATCGCGTTTATCACCTACGCCACCTTCTTCCCGGTGTTTTTAACGACCATCCACGGCGTGCTGCGTGTCGACCCCATCCTCCTGCGTGCGGCAGCCAGTCTAGGAGCCAATCAAGCCCAACTGTTTTTCCGCGTGATCTTGCCGGCGGCTTTTCCGGAACTCCTGACCGGCTTGCGTCTCGGGGTGGCGCTGGCGTTCTTCGTCATTGTCATCTCGGAATTCATAGGGGCGGAGCACGGCCTTGGGTTCTTGATCAACGATGGTCGCAATTTCTTCCTCGTGCCGCAGATGCTGGGCGCGGCCGTGGTGCTAGGCCTCTTGGGCTATGCCTGTAATGAGATATTGCGGCTCGTTGAGCAGCGCTTGCTACGCTGGCAGGAAAGATAGTGTTGAGGACTAAGTGCTGAGCTACCAAGACAATGCTTCGATGTTCAGGCCCCCGGCCTCGCTATGGGAGCTTACCTCCGGGAAGGGAGGCATCGATGGCTGAGCATCGCGGATTGATGTATGGGTGACAGCGTGTCGGTGCAAAGGCCAAAGATCCAGATCGAAGGCGTGAGCAAATGGTTTGGCGCCGCCAAACACGTTATGCCGGCGCTCCTGGACATCACCCTCGACGTCCACACCAACGAGTTCGTCTGCCTCTTGGGACCCAGCGGTTGCGGCAAGTCGACGTTGCTCAACATCGTGGCGGGCTTCATCCCACCCTCAGAGGGACGGGTGTTGGCGTATGGCGCGGAGATCACCGCCCCTGGAGCCGATCGGGGCGTCGTTTTTCAAGAGTATGCCCTGTTCCCCTGGCTGACCGTTCAGGAAAACGTCGAGTTCGGGCCGAGGTTGAAAGGAGTGGCGAAGGCCGAGCGTCGGCGGCTGGCCGAGCACTACCTCGACCTCGTTGGGCTCGCCGCCCATCGCCAGAAGTATCCCGTCCAACTCTCCGGTGGCATGAAACAGCGCGTCGCCATCGCCAGAGCGCTGGCCAATAACCCGACGGTGATCCTGATGGACGAGCCCTTCGGTGCGCTCGATGCCCAGACGCGGGAGCTCATGCAGGAGGAGCTCTCGCGCATCCAACAGGTCGAACACAAAACCATTGTCTTTGTCACCCATAGCATCCGGGAAGCGGTATTTTTGGCCGATCGGGTGGTGGTGATGACCTCGTCTCCGGGACGGATCAAAGAAATTGTCGACATCGACCTGCCGGAGCCGCGGGACAAATTTTCGGCGGCGTTCACCGCCTATGAAAGCGCCATCACACAGGTACTAAAAGAGGAAGTCGAAAAGGCCCGCGAGGGTTGATAAGAAAGCCGTGATGGACAGCATGTCGCCACCAGAAGAACGCTTCCTAGCATCGCCAGCGCGGAGCCGATGGGGCCTCCAACAGGCGCGAGGCTTCCTGCTGCATGCTGGGGCGCTGGGTTTCCTCCTGGTGGCTTGGGCGACCTTCACCTGGGTGAACCAGTCTTGGGAATTAGTCAACCCGATCCTATTGCCCACGCCACTGGAGGTGGGTGAGTCGGGCTACGAGTTACTGCGCCAGGGCGTGTTGCTGCAGTACTGTTGGATATCGCTCGGACGCGTCGTGAAGGGGTTCGGGCTGGCAGCCATCGCGGCGTTGTCGCTGGGGCTCCTGGTCGGCGTGTCGACCGTGCTGCGCTCGCTGATCGAGCCCATCGTCGAGTTTCTGCGACCGATTCCACCGCTGGCCTTTCTGCCCATGTTCCTGGTGTGGTTTGGCCTCGGAGAGTCGTCGAAAGTTGCCTTCATCGCTTACACGACCTTCTTTCCTATGTTCGTGGCCATTGCGGCCGGTGTGATGCAGGTCGATATCGCGCTGCTGCGCGCCGCCGCCAGTTTGGGCGCCACGCGCTGGCAGCTGATTCGCCATGTGGTGTGGCCGTCCGCTTTCTCAAGCATCATCGTGGGACTGCGGGTGGGGTTCGGCTTGGCGATCTTCGTCATCGTCGGGGCCGAATTCATGGGGGCGGATAGTGGGCTCGGGTACATGATCGTGGAAGGGCGCGATTTTTTCCTGCCGGCCCAGATCGTTCTGGGAGCGTTGATCCTGGGGTTCCTCGGCTTCCTCGTTAACGCCCTTTTGCTGCGCCTGGAACGTTACGTGCTGCGTTGGCGTACAGCTCAATCGTAGCCTAAGGGGCAGCGTTCCACCCTTTCTCGGAGGGCGCATAGGTGCCACGTCAAGCTGTGAGAGGCACCCATCGTCCCCTCTCCCCTTGGGAGAGGGTCAGGGTGAGGGCGGTCCCGAACGCCTCTCACAGGTGTGGCTTCCCTCATTCCCTCACCCCAGCCCTCTCCCGCGGGAGCGGGCGCCTAAACCCAGCGCCTATGCCTGGAGGGAGAGAGGGTATAGGCGGTTAGCTCGCATGGAGGAGGAACATATGCGACGGACGATCGGTTTCTTGAGCCTATTAGGGATTTTCTATGCCGTGGCCTTGGCCGCCGGGCAAGCGCACCCGGAGCTGACGGAGGTGGACGCCTGGTTGGTGCGCGATCCGCAGATGTCGTCCCAGTTCGTCGTGGCGGACGCGTTAGACTACTTCAAGGATGAGGGCATCAAGGTCAACATCCGCTGGTATATTTCGGGCACGGATCTGCCCAGCATGTGGGGTGCCGGCAACATCCACCTCGGCACCGCCACGGCCACTATGTTGGTGCCCATCGCGGCCTCCGGCCAATCGATTTATAACATCGCGCCGCAGAGCGACGTCGCAGGGACGCAACAGTTCGTGCTGGGCCGTAAGGCTAAGGTGAACACTCCAAAGGACCTCGAAGCGCTGAAAATCGGCATGGCCAAAGGATCGTCGATTACCATGGCGATCGAGGCCATGTGTAAAGAGACCGGAGTGGATTTCGACAAGCTGCAATTCATCAATCTATCTCCACCCGATCAGGTCACCGCTCTGGCCAAGGGCGACATCGACGCCATGGCCGCCTGGGCACCGTGGGTCATCAACGCGGTGAAGCAGGCAAAGGGGAAGGTCTACTTCACTGGCAATCACTCCTACATCCCCGGCAAAGAAGGCCCTGTCGACTGGCTGCTCGTGCACGCCGGTGTTGTCGCCAGCGGCGAGTATGTCCAAAAGTATCCGCAAACGCTGAAGGCGGTACTGCGCGCGCTGCGACGGGCTACCGAGACGATCAACCAGGAGCGCGACAAGGTCGTGCCGATCATCGCCCGCGAGATGAAGCTCCCTGAGGAGACGGCTCGCGACATCATGGCCCTGAACATCTACTCCATGGAGATGAACGACAAGATCTATCGCGGCATGGGCGAGTTCGTGGAGTTTCTCCACACGTTAGACCGCATTCCGCAGAAAATCGATCCCGGCAGTGTGTTCTACACCAAGTTGCTTGAAGAGGTCGATCTCTCGCTTGTCAAATGGAAATCGACCACGGCGCTGAAGTAGTCATCGCATGGCTGAGGCGCGACTGTTTCAGGCCACACTCGCCTTCGCCTGGGCGATCATGTATGATGGCTGGGCATATTGGGTGGTTATCTGCGAAAGGAGGGGCATGTGCAGGCTTCGGGGAAGATCGCTCTGGTGACTGGAGCGGCGCGACGGGTAGGGAAGGCTATTGCCTTAGCGCTGGCGCAGCGCGGCGCGCATGTGGCGATCTCCTATAATCGTTCCGCCGACGAGGCGCGCCAAGCCGTCCAAGAGATCGAGGCGCGTGGCGTGCGCAGCCTGGCAGTGCGCGGAGATATCAGGCGCAGCGGCGAGGTCAACGCCATGGTGGCGCAGGTCATCGAGCACTTCGGCCGCATCGACATCTTAGTGAACAATGCCTCAAATTATTATAAAACCCCATTTCAAGACCTCACCGAAGAGCAGTGGGATGATCTGGTCGACACCAACCTGAAGGGGACGTTTCTGGTGGCCAAGCGGGTGGGCGACGAGATGCTCAAAGCTGGCTCGGGCAAAATCATCAACCTCGCGGATTGGGCCGGTTTTCGCCCGTATAAAGATTACATCCCGTACTGCGTCGCGAAAGCTGGCGTCATCGCTCTCACTAAGGCATTAGCCAAGACGCTGGCGCCGAACATCCAGGTCAATGCAGTGGCTCCGGGCCCGGTGTTGCTCCCGGAGGAGTTCGACGATCGCGTACGGGAGGCGGTGGTGCGGGCGACGCCGTTGCAACGCATCGGCTCGCCAGACGATATCGCGCAGACCGTGGTGTTCCTCATCGAAGGCTCTGACTTCATCACTGGCGCGACGATCGTCGTCGATGGCGGGCGACTGATCGCCTGATCGATGACCTTGGTTGGATACGCTCACCAATTTCATTGGCCATGCGAAGATTTTCTGGGGAAGGGAATCCGAATCTCCCTGCACACCGGGCAACTCATGAAGGGCGTCCGGGTATTTCGACGTTGCCAGTCGTGAGGGCGTGAGGTGTCGTGTGGTACGTTCTCATATGGCCAAAGGCCATGCCATCCCTGAAAGATGCGGCAACAACCCATGAAGGAGCCCCGACCCTATGAGCGATGCCTTCACTCGGGAAGAAGTCGCTGTGCTGACCCCCTATGTGACCAGCGTCGATCAGCCGATTTACGCGCTGAAGAATCTCCCTGAAGAAGTCGTGGCCGTGCTGTTCGCCTATTATAGCCGCAGCCGGGAGAGCTTACGCCGCAACCTGCTCAAGCTCATTCGCGACCAGGATATCGATCTTGAGACGCGCTTCAAGGCTTCTGCCCTCGATGAGGCAGAGCTCGCCGACGCCAGAGAAAAGGCGCGACAGTTTCATGAGAAATGGGTGGTGGGCTACGGCCACGCCTCCGTCGCCGAGCACGCGGTGGTTCATTTAGCCGTCGAGGATGTATCGATCATCGCGACGAAGATCATCGAAGACACCCGTCTGGCCTCGTACACCGAGAAATCGACCCGCTACGTCCTCTTCGACAGCGAGAAGTTCTTCCGCGTGCCGCGTCTGATGCAGTCCCCCTATGCCGCATTATATGAGGACACCGTCCGCTCCCTGCTCAATACCTATGTCACCCTAGTCCCTCGGGCGGTGGCATGTGTCAAGGCGCGCGTGCCGCGGCGGCCCACGCAGAGCGAACGCGCCTATGAGACCGCCTGCCGCGCCAAGGCGTATGATCTGTTGCGCTACCTCCTCCCAGCCTCGACGTTGACCAACCTCGGGTTGACCATCAACGCGCGGGCGCTCGAACATCTACTCACCAAACTCCTATCGCACCCCCTTGAGGAAGCGCGCGCCATCGGCACGGCGATGAAACTCGAAGCGGAGAAGGTCGTGCCGACCCTGCTGAAGTATGCTGACTACAATCCCTATCTGGCTGAAACCACGCAAGCCATGCAGGCACTCGGCCACGAGCTATTCGCCGAGGAGACTCCCCTGGAAACGCCGTCGGTGAGCCTGGTGCGCTTCCCGGTGGATGCGGAGGAGCAACTGGCGGCGGCGATACTCTATGGTCATACAACGGTGTCGTGGCTGCAAGTGGTCGAGCGCGTCAATAAGCTCGCCCCGGTCCAACGCCAACATATCATCGATGAGTATTTGCGGCGGCGGGGGCCTCACGATCAGCCGTTACGGGCGTTAGAGCATCTCTATTATACCTTCGATATCGTGCTCGATTATGGAGCGTTCCGGGACATTCAGCGGCACCGCATGGCCACCCAAACGCGGCAGGAACTTTCGACGCGCTATGGCTACAGTGTGCCAGAGGACATCCTGGCTTATGGCATGGGCGACGTCTTTCATGCCTGTATGGGACGGGCAGCCGAAGCCTACAACCGCATTGCCGAGACGTTTCCCCTCGAAGCGTCCTATGTCCTGCCGCTGGCTTACCGCATCCGCGTCTTATTCACCTGGAATCTACGCGAGTTGTTCCACTTCATCCAACTCCGTTCGGCGAAGCAAGGGCACGTCTCGTACCGGCGTATCGCCCAGGAGGTCTATCACGAGATCGAACGGGTGCACCCCACGTTGGCGCGCTATATTGGAGTTGACCTGGAAGATTACCAACTCGGCAGGCTCTGAGGGACTCTAAGCCCGGGCGTCGACCGTCAGCGCCGGGTCAGTCCCATTCCGGTGGGCAATAGACAATGACCTGCCCTTGCTTCACCGCCACAGGGATGACGTCGAGGTACTCGCCGGGGCAGGGACCGTCGACGCAGAGGCCGGTGTTGGGCTCATAGGTCGCCCCATGGGTCATGCAGATGAGGTGGCGTTGGTCTTTGGTGAAAAACTGGTTCTCGACCCAATCCAGCGGCATCGGGATGTGGCAGCACCGATTGACATAGGCGTAGAAGCGGCCCCGGAAATTCACCACAAAGCCGTCGAGGGTTTTGTCGCCACACACCAGCTGAAATTTCCGGGAATTTCCAGGGGCGATGTCGCTGGCCTTGGCGACCACCAGGCCCCCTACAAAGCTATCGCGACCTGGCATACGTCCATGCTCTCCTCTATAATACATTCCCCCTGTGGCCTTTGACGCACGATAACATAGGATACGGCGTCAACGCTTGTAAAGAGGATGATGGCCGATGCCCTCTCGGTCCGAAAGCATGGAGTCAGGCGATGTGGCGTTGCGAAGCATGCTCGACTTCGCAGTGGAAGCTGCTTGGCAGGCGGGAAAGATCACGCTCGAGTATTTTCAAACCGGCACGGCCGTCGAGCGCAAAGCCGACGCCTCCCCGGTCACCTTGGCCGATCGGAGGGCGGAAGAGCGACTTCGCGAAAGTATTCACCGGGCGTTTCCTCTGCATGGTATCCTGGGTGAGGAATACGGCGAAACGCCGGGGAGTTCCCCCTACCGATGGATCCTCGACCCCCTCGACGGCACGCGATCCTTCGTCCAGGGGGTACCATTATACGGAGTCATGATGGGGTTGGAGTGCGACGGCCGAGCCGTCCTCGGCGTGGTACACTTTCCGGCTCTGGGAGACACTGTGTATGCCGCCAAAGGCGAGGGGTGTTATTGGAACGGTCGACGGGCGCGTGTATCGTCGGTCGAGCGCTTGGAGGACGCGGTGGTTCTGGCCACCGATATACACTCGCTGTATGAGCAAGGACGTGGCCCGGTGTTCGCGGCACTGCAAACCCAGACGCGGTTGCAGCGCACCTGGGGGGATTGTTACGGCCATATTCTGGTAGCGACCGGGCGCGCCGAGATCATGCTCGACCCTATTCTGAACATTTGGGATTGCGCCGCACTGCAGCCGATTCTGGAGGAGGCGGGCGGCACCTTCACCGACTGGTCGGGTACGGCCACCCATACGGGCGGGAACGGGTTCTCGACCAACGGGCACCTCTTTCAGATGGTGCTGCAGCTCATTCAGGCCCACGCTGAAAGGCAAGCCTAGAAGATGCCTCACGATCCGCTGCGAAGCGAACGCTTAGAAGCCCTGCTCGCCGATTGCCAGAATGAATGGGAGCAGCTCGCCGCCCTGGAAATCTATTTGGAGGACCAGCTTGAGTTCCCCTTGCGGGCGGTATGCGATGTCCCACCCGAGCATGGTTCCTATGGCATCGGTGAGGGGGACCGGGTGACCATCCTCGGGTTTTTGGAGCCGGATAAACGCTGGGGCATCATGGTGCGGGTGCGCAAAGGCCAACGGGTATATCGCTGCCCGCTGTTCCGGCTGAAGCCATGGAAAAGTGCTGCATCCCAACAGATCGCCGTCGACGATTACCGCGCCTGGTTCAATGCAGTGGGATTGCCTGAGATCGTCGATCCTGAAGAATGAGCGATCTCAGCTGCAGCTCCCGTTCGGTCGCAGCATAGGGCGATCGAGGCCAGATGGACTTGCCGCCGTGTTGTGGTGTGCTGCTGTGAGGTAGGCTGAGGGACATCGAATATGATCACTGTCGCTGCCGGTATTCTCGTGCAAGACGGACGCATCCTGATTTGCCAACGCAAGCGCGACGGCGCCTTTCCCCTGCAGTGGGAGTTCCCCGGTGGAAAGGTCGAACCCGGCGAAGATGCCCGAAGCTGTCTGCGACGGGAGTTAGGCGAGGAGTTGGCGATCGAGGCCGACATCGGCCCAGAAGTCTGCGCGTTTCAGTACACGTATCCGAACGGCTTCGAGGTCAACCTCGTCTTCTTCCGCGTGCAGGCCTACACCGGAGAGTTGGTCAATCACGCCTTTGAGCAGATCGTCTGGGCCGAGCCCAGCCAGCTCTTAGACTATGAGTTTCTGGAAGCGGACCGAGGCCTCGTGGCCAAATTGGCTCATGGAGAGGGTCTCTAAAGTCGCATTGAGGGGAGCGGGCATGAGCAACACGAAAACCTCCATGAGGGCTGAGGAGCTGTTCGCGCTACCCGATGACGGGTTTCGATACGAGCTGGTGAAAGGGGAGCTCAGGCGTATGCCTCCCTCCGGCGGCGAGCACGGCGTCGTTGTCGTCAATTTTACAGTGTTAATCGGTCAATTTGTGAAGCTTAATGCCCCGGGAGCGGTCTTCGGTGCTGAAACAGGCTTCCGGCTTGCCTCCAACCCCGATACCGTTCGGGCTCCAGACCTGGCGTTTGTGCGGCGTGAACGCATCCCAGAGGGTGGTATACCCCGAGAATTCTGGCCCGGGGCCCCAGATTTGGCTGTCGAAGTCGTGTCGCCCGGCGATCGATATACGGACATCGAGGAAAAAACCCAAGATTGGCTCGACGCCGGGACGCGGATGGTCGTGGTGGTCAACCCTCGGAATCGCACGATCACGGTGTATCGTTCACACACAGACGTCATCAGGTTGACCGAGAGCGATCTGTTCGATGGCGGTGACGTACTCCCCGGCTTCACGTGCCGGGTAGCTGATCTATTTTGATTCCTCTGAACCTTGAGAGCGGGGAACGCTTTCGCCAGCAGAAAATCCCCGGCCCACAGGATCCATCATCCTCGCGGCTGCAAGGCCGCCGCACATTAATTGGGCCTTGACGCCGGGCGGCTCAGTGGCGGGGCAGCGCCACCACCGACCTGCGACTGAACCACCAAGCCACGAAACACCGCTGTCCCCCTCGTCCGCTGCAGCGCCTGGTTGAACCAAGCGCTCCGCGCAGGTTCTGGCGCTCCCGCAGTCCACGCCATTCCTGAAGGGCTTGCCCTGCAGCCGCTAGAGGCGATCCCGCCTGTACATCTCCAGCCATCACCCCGCACGTACAGGCGGGATCGCCATGACGCCCTTGCGCCAACGCCTGTTCGACGACCTGCCACTCAAAAGCCTGGCCGAACGGCCCCAGGAGATGGATGTCCGGGCTGTTCGCCACCTGGCGGAGCATGACCACAAGTCCCCCGACCGCCTCACGGCGGAAGAACGCCGTGACTCCTTCCGCCCTGATGCCTGTCAAAGCGCTCTCCATCCGGTTTCGTGCTAAAGGGCGCGAGGCGTTGCACAGGCCCCCTGTGTTTGACCTGGTCCCCCCGGCGGTCTGGGAAACGGACGGGGGGGGCATTGTGAGCCGGGTGGCCCTGGCGCTTGAGCCCTCCAGTCGCTCGCGCCGTCCAGCTTTCGTGTGGCGATCAGCAACAACCGCCTCCTCCGACTCGAAGCGGGCCGGGGCACCTTCGAATACCAAGACTCCCAGACCGGGGCGATCCCGGTCCGCACAGTCATGGCCGCGGCATTCATCCGCCGGGTCCTGCAGCACGTCCGGCCTGACCACGTTGTCAAGGTTAGGGATGCCGGCCTGTTTGGCCCTGGCAACCGGGATGCCCTGCACAACGCCAGGGCCCTGTTGGGGGTTGAGCGTCGTAACCGACTCCCACAAGGTCATCTGCCCGCTGCCATCCCGCAAGAGCCTGGAAGGCGCTGCCCCAAGTGCGCAAGCGTGATGCCCCTGCGCGACACGCTGCGGCCCACCGCTCGTGTTCCTCGCCATCGTGGCCCCTGACATGGGCCGGAGCGTGCGCTGCGAAGCAGGTGCTTCAAATGGCCACAGCGTCCAGGGCGTCGTCTTGCCGGCTGCCCTGCCGACGCGGTTTTTCGGCATCATGGTCAAGAGCTCGCACGCCCAAGGCGCCGTTTTGGACCCCCACAATAGACCGCTTGTCTCCTGGCTTGTCTGCTCAGCGTCTCATGGACGTCACATCAGCGGCTGCGCTTCCCCTCCTGCCGCCTTGCTTACACCCCCAATAACCCGACCGCCTTGCCTCCCCATGCTTTGTTCACCCCGGAATTGTGTGGCGGCTCCGCGCCACACAATTCTTACTGACCCGTACATAAAGATCTAAAGTCCGGCATTTTGGAAGCACCCCTTGAGAATGCGCGGTTTTCGTCGCACCCGTTTCACCGCCTCGCGGAGTTCGCCGTGCAGGTGCGGGATATCGCAGCAACACACGTTGCGCAGCTCGACGCCTTTGAGCTGTTGCCAGAGCCCCTCGCCGGGGTTCAGTTCCGGGGCATCGGCCGGCAGACGCTCCAGGTGCAGCCGTTGTGCCGCCCCATGCCCCAGGAACTCCTTAATGCGATGGCTACGGTGGATGGGAGCGCCAGCCCACATGATGACCATCTGGCGGGGGCCTTCGCGCAGCAGGTGCTCGAGAAACGCGACGACGTCGTCAGCATGGATGGCGCGGTCTTGGCTGTAGAAGTAGAGCTTGCCCTCTGGCGAGAGGGCGCTAATGGCGGAGAGATGCTCGCGCGTGCACCACTCTCGCAAGATGGGGGTCTGGCCCACCGGGGCATAGGTGCGCACCACACTGGGCAGGGGATAAAAACCGGACTCGTCTATGAAGAAGATGCTTTGTTGCTGCTCCTGCGCCCCCTTTTGATGGCCGGCCAGGTCTGCTCGCGCCCATGTACGATGGCGGCCGCGTCGCGCTGACGGGCGCGTCGGGCGGGCTTTTGCGGGCTCCAGCGGAGGGCCTTGAGCAACCGGCCGACAGGCACAGGGTGATAGGAGATGCCGAACTCCAGCCGAAGGGTCGTGGCGACTCGGCTCCGCGTCCAGACCTGGCCACGGAAGCCATAGGCCTCGGGACCCCGGTGCAGGAGGTCGGGGAGGCGGGCGAGTTGCGCGGCAGCCAAGCGCCGGGGCGCGCCAGATGGAGGGCGATGCCGCAACGCTGGTGGGCCTCCCTCGCGGGCACGTTTGACCCACTGGCTCACGGCTGCCTCGCTGACGCCCACCGCCGCGGCAATCTGGCGCTGCGGCCAGCCCTTCTGCTTGAGGTGCCAGGCTTGGCGCCGTCGCGCTTCTTTCCAATGTTGAGGGGTGGTCTTCATACATGACAGTATACCAGCAGCGTGCCCCTTAGGTTAAGATCTTTATGTTCTGGTCAGTCAGTAACTTGGGCATGAGCCGCGCGGTCCACAGCGCCGGCTCATGCCCTGGCCAGGCCACGTCTGTTTAATTTACTTGCTCCCATGAATTGCGTCATGTTGCAGAAAACTCATCGTCGATTGCAAGAGACGCACGTGAGCCGCGAGGAAATCTTCCGGTGAGCATTCTCCAGGGGTTGGCTTGCCAGCGTATCTGGCAAAGACCTCAGCATTGCGCTTTCGTTTCCTTGCGATCTCTGACGCCTTTCCATGATCCATGTCATGCCGTAAGTCAGTTCGAAGGATCTTGACATCCATTGCGAACTGAGGCGGCGGCGTAGGCAGTCTGTTACAAGAACCACTCCCTTCATAGATCAAGCAATAGAGAGCATCGATCAAATCCCCATATTGTTGTACATCGCGCGAAGGCACTGAAAGCTTCTGAAATGCCGCAACCGATTTATTAGTCATCTTAAATAGGTCTTCACCATGAGCAACTGCATAGGTGCTATTTACCTTGTAGATCTCGTCACGTATCGACTCCATCAACTCTGTTAAATTCCTGGACAGTTCATCTGTCGCGTCCTGATAGGCACCAAGTAATCGAGAAAACTCCGGGGCAAACGTTGCTAAACGCTTCGTCAATATATCGTTACGCGTTCGAATTGAGTCCCCACCCGTTGACCCCGAGGTAATAGCATGCTGATAGCGGAGGAGTTCACGCTCAGTGCTTTTTGAGCCTTTCTCGACTTCAGCTGCGAGTTTCGTGAAGAAATCTTCAACGAATGAGCTGAACTTTTGCTCTGAACCCCTGTCAAGATGTTGAGAAATAACTCGGGAAGCCAGAAGACAAATCGATAATGTGTTAGCTCTGTTTCGTAGGTAGGAGCATTTGTTGGGGAAAGCCTTGTCCAGGTAATCTACAGATGCTGCAACGCGGCTTGCAGTGTCTGAGCTCTGACTGAACGCCCTATTATCCTTCAGAAGGGATTCGAGCTGAGGAAATCTCATCTGTGGTTGTACCTCCCGCGCTTCGATAAATACCCAGCGTAAAACACTCTCAAAATGAGCATAGCGAGTGTCTTTCAGCGCAATTTTCTCTGCGAAGAACGGCTTGTTCGCCTTATCATGACAAAAGTCACGCAGATCACCTCCAATGGCGTTCAGCTTTTCGGCGGTGTTCAATGGTGTTCCGAGCTGCAATCGCTGGAATAATTCCTCAAGCTCTGTGTCGGGTACCACCCCATTTAACCGTGGTGAGATGGTAATGGGTTGAAAAAAAGCGGGTCCTTCGGGCATCCTGCCAGACGTGTATGGCCTGCGAGTGCAAGAGCACGTCCGAAGGAGGCCAGCGATAAACCCGCAAACCCCATGTTGCCACACCCCCCAATGCTCTGCCAGAGGACAGGTGGGGCAGAGGAATAGCAGGGGGCATCGTCAAGTGGAGCAACGCTATCGGTGTCCCACCTGTGGGCAGACCTTCGCGGCCACGAAGGGCACGCCCTTCTACCGCTTGCACACGGCGGTGGCCTTGGGCACCATCGTCCTCACCCTGCTGTGCCATGGCTGTCCGACGCCAGCCATCGTCGCCGCCTTTGGGCTGGATGAGCGGACCGTGGCCGCCTGGTTGGTCCGCGCGGGCCGGCCCTGCCAGCAGGGACATCAGCACCTCGTCCAGCAGGGCCACGTGGACCTGCAACACGTCCAGGCGGACGAGCTGTGGGTCAAGCTGGTGGGCCGTCGGATCTGGATGGCCCTGGCCCTGGCCGTGCCGTCGCGGCTGTGGCTGGGGGGTGTCCTCAGCGCCCACCGGGATTTGCCGCTGCTGACCACCCTGGTGCCGCTGGTGCGCTCGTGCGCCTATACCCTGGCGGTCCTGGTCGGTGTCGATGGCGTGGCCAGCTACGTCACCGCGCTCCTGCGGGTCTTCCGACCTCCCGTCGATACCAGGCGGCGCGGGCGGCCGCGGCTGGGGTTGGAGAAGGGGTTGCTCGTGGGCCACATGGTCAAGCGGTAGGCGCAGCGACGCGTCGTGCGGGTGGAGCGCCGGGGGATCCGCGGGAGCAAAAGGGCCATCGCCGCGGTGCTGGCAGCGACCCGCAGCGGCACGGGGATCAAGACGGCCGACATCGAGCGCCTGAACGCGACCTTCCGCGCGTCCTTGGCGCCCCTGGTGCGCCGGGGGCGTGCCATCGCCCACACCGAGCCCCTCGTCACCGCCGGGATGTGGCTGGTGGGCTGTGCGTATACCTTCTGTGGGCGCCATGCGAGTCTACGCTTCCGGGCGCCTGCAGGGGCCTGCTGGAAGTGGCAGGAGCGCACCCCTGCTATGGCGGCTGGGCTGACGCACCATCGGTGGACGATGCAGGAACTGCTGGGCTACCAAGTGCCACTCCCGACTTGGGTAGCACCCAAGCGTCGGGGACGCCCACCCAAGCGAGCCCTTCAACCGGCTATCGACGTGGCACCGTGACCACGGTTAACTGTGGCGGTACCCTGTGTCGCTTGCATCCTCAATTTCTTCGATTTCAATTTCAAAATCGTCAAAGTCATCTAGAATAGGTTCCGGAAGATCTTTATAGGTCTTAGCTCCAACCTGAGCAGCGGTGTCTGATGACAGCGCCAAACCTCCATCGAAAAACTCAAAGATAGCAGTGAGTCTCTGCTGGCCATCGACACATTCAAAAGTGTTCTCGTCCACTTTTCTGAAGTAAAATTTAGGCAGGTGCCACCCGCGCAGGATACTGTCAATGAGTAGTTGTTTTTTGGGAAGGGTCCACACCTGTTCCCGCTGGAAATCAGGCATCTCGATCCGGTCACGTCTTCTGTAGACCTTGTCGATGGCTCTGCTCCGAAGTTCCATTTCCATGGCATCCCCCCTAACGGTTGGATTCTAGATTCTCCCTTAGCTGTTTTTGTACCCCCACAGATGGCCTAATGCTCAGCGTGAGCCGCCGAGCTTTTGCGAGGTCGGCTCCACGCTGTTGTTAGACAGCGTTTCCTATACGTGGCGCCACTCGGTGTCATTCTTGGACGGGCCTAAGATATCATGTTCTTTACACGGATGATTGCATATGCGACTCAAAGGTCCAGCTTCCAGAGCGACCTTATATCCGCTATCCATGAGCACGCTTCCGGATTCGGTCGTGACGCAGGAACAACCGAGCCTGCGACAGCACATATCAATAGGCGTTACGATCGTCTCGTAAATTCCGCCCTTCATATGACCTTCTGAGTTGATCCGTAGCATCGCAGCGCTGCTTGAGTTTAATGTCTTCTCATATCTAATGGGGAGAAGTACTGAGCCTCGCAGAGCCAGTAGATCAGGAAGCCTAGACGACCCTTTCGAGGAGGAACTAATGGGTTAACATCACACGGCTACCATTTCCAGCTCCCGTCAGGATTCCAGCGACTCGGCAGAGGAGGCAACAGTCCAACTGCTTCAAGAAATAATCCGGTCAAACTGCGGCCATCCTGCGTAAAACCGCTCTGGTCTCGACAATCTGGATCAGGCTTATAGCCTGTACCCTTTATCTGAGCCCATGGAACTGGTCTGAGATTTTCTGTGCCAACAAAATGCTCGATAACATCTAACGCTGCCTCAACGTCCTTGTTCTTTCGAGCCGAAACCAAGGCGGGATCCCCTTGAGAGATGACATTTTTCACAAGGCATGGAGGGGATAGATACAGCTTCTTTGCATCATCCAAAAACAGAACGGCATGGTCCGGCATGCTATAAGAGACCCTCATTGCATAGCCGACGGCCACCAGAAGAACGAGAGCAATCCCCAGCCATGCAAAAGCTTTTCCCAGGTGGTCAGCCATTAGAGCGTTCCAATCGACTGCTGGGGTCCTCCATTAGCGTCTGAAGTTTGTCGTAGCGGAGAATCTGATGATTGGCCGCTTTGCCAATGAGGTAGCGCGACCCTTGTAACGCACGGATAGCCCCTTTCCCCCTGTTTCTGGGCCATACCCCGCGTCCGTGAACGATTTTGGCGTCACCTTCTTCCTCGATGTTCAATTTTCTTAGGCTGCCGGGAGCATTCCCTGTTTTTTACGTGGCATTTACCCGGACCGATCTTGGAGCCGTTGCCTGTAGCGTGCAAAGCCTCGGTCGAAGGTGCCATTGTATTTGGCGCAGCGTAGGGCCCAGCATGTGGTTGGCGTTGGTGACGTACCACCAGGCCCCTGAACGCTTGAGGCGGACATGGGAGATAAACTTATTGGCCGATTCGATCCCGCCGCTTCCCATGGGGTAGCCCCCTTTGCGGGCAAAGCGATAGTCCAGGCGCTCCTGATGCCGTTGGAGGTAGGCGATCAATTTCGCGATGGCCTCAGCCGCATGGGCATCCGCCGGCTTCATGCGCTGCAGGCCCCAGATGACCCCATGCACTTCTCCATAAAACAGGCGAGCCAGGGCGGCCTCGCACCACTCGCGTTGTCGCTCCGGCTGCGCCCCATATTGCAGCACTGCGACCGTGTGGAGCCGCTCACTGCAGTGGTAGTAATCCAAGATCTCCACCGCGGCGGGAAACAGCGCCTGCGCCTGCTGCCAGATCCAGCGTGCCCCATCCGCAATCACGCACAGACGGACTTCCTCCTCCGGGATCAAGCCCGCGGCTTTGACCTGCCGGAGCGCTTCCGCCGCGTCGCCGTCCGTTTGGACCTGGTGCCAACTCAACACCTGGACGATCCGGTCGTCCGCGATGAGGTAGCACCGGAACCCTTTGGCTTCCCGCCACTCCCCGGTCCACCGCGCGCGGTTGGCCCGCACGCGTTTGCGTCCCCCGCGTCGGCCTGTGGCCGTCCCCGGGCGAGTGGGCACCTCGGCCCCATCGATCGCCAGCACCAAGATGGGCCGCCAGCGCTGCCCCGTCGCGACGGCGACGATCTTGGCGAGGATCTCCTCGCGGCTGGGGGTGACATCCAACACGGTCAACCCCTCGCCGACCGCTTGCGTCACTTCATGCGCGGTGTGGGCACTCAGGGGCAAGCCGGTCAACTCCTCGAACAACTCACACGCCGTCTCATACGGCCCCTCTTTGGTCAACTGCACGGCCGCTCGCTGCACGTCCGGTTGCTTGCGGCAGGCCGTCACCCGCAGCACCTCATCCAACGGGGTCATGCCCTGTTGGCAGTGCCGACAGTAAAAATAGGGGCGCCGCAGACGGACCGCCCCCACCAGGGTCTCGACGGTCCGCTCCTGAAGGCCCCGAGCCGACAACGTCTGCCCACACTGCGGACATACCGCCGTGCGCTGCTCCAGCGCAGCGCGATACGCTTGCTCCACCAGGCCTTCGGTCACCGCTTGGGTCAACTCCTGCCGAAGGGCAAAGACGGCTTGGGTCAACTCTTCCAAAGAGGGCGTCCGGTCCGCCATACGGGCCTCCAGCTGATTCAGCCAGGCGTCAAAGGGGTCGTGCAGGCGCTGCCGCACCTCGGTGCGCCGTCGCCCATCGCGAAACTCTTCGCGCGTAAGGATTGCTGCAGAAATCATCGTCCGGCCCTCGCATGCGCAGAGTGTTCAAGAGGAATGGCTCTCTCATTCCTACTGACCCGAACAGAAATCGCTACAGTTTTGCCCCGCTAAAAAACCCTCGGATGACGCGTGGTTTTCGGCGGACGCGTTTGACAGCCTCCCGGAGTTCAGCACGGAGATGCAGCAGATTGGAGCAACAGAGATGGCGGAGCTCGACCCCCTTCAAGTACGCCCAGAGCCCCTCGCCGGGGTGCAGCTCTGGGGCATAGGCGGGCAGACGCTCCAGATGAAGTCGATCCGCCGCCGCAGTGCCCAGAAATGCCTTGACGACGTGACTGCGATGAATCGGGGCACCATCCCAGATGATCACCATACGGCCGGCTACCTCGCGGAGCCGATGCTCCAGAAAGGCGACCACATCTGTCGAATTAATCGGGCGGTCCTGGCAAGCAAAATCCAGCTTGGCCTCGGGCGACATGGCACTGATGGCCGAGAGATGATCGCGGGTCCACCACTCCCGCAGGATGGGCGTGTGCCCCATGGGAGCATAGGTGCGGACCACACTGGGCAAGGGATAGAAGCCGGATTCATCGAGGAAGAGGATCGTCTGCCCATGGGCTTGAGCCCTTTTTTGATGGCCGGCCAGGTCTCCTCCCGCCAGCGGGCAATGGCCACTTCGTCGCGCTGGCGAGCCCGCCGTGCGGGCTTTTGGGGGCTCCAGCGCATAGTGTTGAGCAAGCGGCCCACGTGCACGGGATGGTAGGAGATGCCCCACTCGAGCGCTATGACCGCGGCAATCCGGCCGCGGGTCCACACGTGCCCCCGGAAGCCGGAGGCTTCGGCCCCACGGGCCAACAGCGCGGGTAAGCGGGCCAGCTCTTCGGCGGATAACCGGCGGGGGGCACCAGAGCGTGGCCGAGCCCGGAGGCCCGCCCATCCGCCCTCGCGGGCGCGCGTCATCCATTGGCTGACCGCCCCTTCGCTGACGCCTAGGGCGGCGGCGATCTGCCGCTGGGACCAGCCTTGCTGGATGAGGGGCCAAGCTTGAAAGCGTCGGACTTCTTTCCAATCGTTGGGCGAGCAGTTCATGCATGAGAGTGTAGCACCGAAGCTCCAAAAATTTAGCGATTTATGTTCGGGTCAGTAGCATGCACGGCCGATATCGTGCTTTAAAAACCACGGAATGCTCCCCCTGGGTGGGCATCCGGCCGATGGGCGCGCACAGGACCTCGAACCGGGCGTGGGCCTCGGCATCGAGCTTGATCAGCAGCGGTGCCGTGTAGCGTTTGGCGCGATGACGTCGGGTCGATGACGCGCGCGTCGATGACGCGCGCATCGTCATCCTCCATGGTCTGCCGGCAAGGACTCGTCCTTGATCAGCTCATACGCCTCTGCCGCAATTGGGCCCACCTAGTCAACTGTCTGGATCCGGTCTAGGTAGGCGCGCACCTCGTTGGGGTGGGACTGTGAGAAGTGGCTCAACAAGAGCCCGCCGGGCAAGACGATGCCGCAATAGCGGCAGCGGTAGCGTTTCTGGGTGGGCATGGCTGATGTCCCTCTTTCAGGCCGAGTCCAGTGGGTTAGATCAAAGCAGAATCGTATTGGGATTCAAATCACGGAGTAGCCGACGAAACGCTGCCTGGTATGCATCGTGGCTCTTCCAATTGCTGAAATCGGAGATGAAATACTCGCGGATCTCGCGCGCGGAATCTTTGCCTGTGTCAGCGTCGAAACACTGCCACTCGCATATGGCCTCGAATGAGACCAGGCGCACAGGGAACAGCACCTGCCGTTTTTCCTGCACCTCACGCTGCCTGGCCTTGGCAATCTCGGTTTTCACCCACTCGCTATTCATGCTGTGAGGTGAGAGGATCAGCAGTAGACGCTCATAGATGCGGATGGCTTGATCAATCTGCTCTTCGAGCTTTCGACCGCCCTGGACGTCCTCCGGGGCAAACCAACAGCTCACTCCCATGTTCTCCAAATCGGTATGTAAGCGTCTAGCAAACTCCTCGTCCTTACTTGAGTAGCTGATAAAGCATGAATAGAACTCGAAAGGCCGCCCAACGAGTGCTTTCGCATGAGTGATCATATCCTCTGGGACACCCGTCTCTTGGAGGAAGGCTTCAGGAATCAGCCCATGTGAGCGGTAGAGTGTATCAATGCCGATCGTCGAAGGGCCTTGATGCCGGACTGTCTCAAGTCCGTGTACCGTGCTCAGATCAACGTTCGCCAAGATGGTTCCTCCCATCTTCGCGCCCGAGAAATTCGCCTCGGTTAGCTTTGCTCCGCCGAAATTTGCCATCTGAAGGTCTGTATACCAAAGGGAACTCCCTGCAAGGTTGGCTCCTTGCAGCTCTGCTCTGCAGAGAATTGCACAGAAGAGATTTACGCTTGCAAGGTTGGCTCCCGTAAGGTCTGCCTCACAGAAATCGGCCCAGCTACAGTCTACCCCCTGCAGGTCTGCTCCCGTGAGGTTCGCCTTGCGGAGGTCTACACCAGAAAAATCTACGTTAGTAAGATCCTCGCCACGAAGATCCGCTCCGGGCCGGGCTAGCCCTCGTTTCTTTCTGCGGTGGGCCTCTGTGATGAGACGGTCCCTCCTCGCCATTGCTCACTTCTCCTTCGCCAGCCACCGCGCCAAGGCTCTTGCACAAGGATGCTGCATTATTACCAGCGGAAAAACGTATCGGGATCCTCCCATTTTCGCTTAGTTTGCCCTATATGTTCTTGCAAGAACGTGGGTGCGGCTTTGGTTGCATAGACCATATGACTGTACATCGGCATGACAAAGGAAACTGATCGTCAGCCCTGCTGCAACAGCTCGGTATGAGTGGGAAGCGAAGCGGTTGGAAGCAGAAATCTGTCGATGAGTTGAATGCAAACCAAGGCATCGAGCACAGCACACCCCTTTACGCCATAGCGTCCAGCCTTCTCGGCGAGTGTGATGGGAAGAAGCGTATAGACCTCTTCATAGGACATAGGGCGAGGATAAAAGGGGTTCACGGGGACATCGTCTATGCTATTGGCCTGTCTATACCGCTGGACGCGAGTTTTCATCTCATCGTGCCGGCGGCGGCCCTCATCAAGGTGCTCACAGACCTCAAATCGGGCCTCCCGAAAGTTCACATCAGGAGGATCCTGCCCATCCGGCACCCAATCTCAGCTCCTCCACCGAAAAAGGCACGGCGAGCGCCCGCAAAAATATGGCGCATGATAACCGCTCACGCTCAGCCCGCCCAGCGTGTGAAAAAAAGCGGTTGGCCTCTTCAGCCTCGGCTAAGAGCTGCTTGATATACCTATGCTCATCCTCTGTCATCTGTGACTCCCTGGTAGCTACTACCGCCGCACAAATAACTCATGAGACGCTTGGTTGACCACGTCCTTCAGTTCGTCGACGCTCGCCGCTCTGTCAGTGTTTTCCACACTGGAGACGGTGGGCGCGGGGCTCCACGGCGGTGGCCTTGATGCTGAGCTGGCGGGCGATCTCCGCCGTCTCCAGGCCCTGCTGCCAGAGGGTGATGAAGCGGGCCTCGTCGGCGGGGATCATCGGCGTTTGTCCTTCCGGGGCAGCCGGGTGGGTTCCGGGGTCGAGGCCTGGACGGGCGTACGCCCTGAATTCACAGCCAGGTAGGCGTTGATGAACTGATCTACCTGGTCCGCCACACTTTCCCGGATCAGCCTCAGGCTTGATACATCAACCATCTGAAGTATGCCATCGCTACTCCAGGTCTCAGCATCATACGCCGTAACAGCAGGGTCTCGTGCAAGCCGTACCTCTTGGTGCAGCGAGACCCGGATGCAGACTCCATATCCCAAAAGGGACCCATGGAAAAGAAAGCCATCTTCACTGCGCACACGGCCACCGCTGACATTGATATATAGGAACGGTCCCCCTGCCGTGGCCAGAGCCTCTTCCGGTGTCAGTACCCGAATGCCTGCTTTCCGGAGGCGGAGCTCGGCATCAGTTTGCAGCTGGCTCCTGCTCAGTCCGGCCCGCTCGAGGTCTCGTGAGACCTCCTCAACCAGAACTGCCAACCCAGTCAGTCCGCGCAACGTCTCACGTTTCTCATTTGTATCATACATTTGTATCAAGGCCCCACACCACGACCGCGATCATGACCAGGTGCGCCACGGCCTGCAGCCCACCAGTATTGCAAGCTCACACGCCGTGAGCCTCGCTCGATGTCATCGACAGCACCCCTCCTACTATTACAGTGGTAATTATGCCGCTAAGGTTTCAGACACTGCCTTACGATGCGTATCGTGATCATATCTGGCCAAGCTCTGGTGCCAGCGGCGCCAAGTGGACCAAGCCACAATGTGCTGAGCCGTCGGTTGGAGCGCCAAGACCAGACGCCACAGAAGCCGTCGTATCTCCGGAATGCTCAGCGGGATGGGAGGCCGCGGTGAGCCTTGAATACCGTCAGACTGCTCCGCTCTTCCTGGGGCGCCAGACTTTTTTTCAACGTCTCTACCGCGATGGCCCCCGCCCGCAAGACGGTCAGCAGGGCCAGAGCCCACATGGCGAGCGTGATATGCCGATACCAGCCGGTCCAACTCCGAACCTCGTAATGATCCAGCCCCACTTCCCCCTTAGCGGCTTCAAACAGCTGTTCCATGGTCCAGCGGCTCCCGGCCACCCGGACCACCTCTGCCAACGTGCTCTCCTGGGGCGCAAAGACCACAGACGCCCGCAGCTCGGTCGGCTCACTGACACTGCGCCGCACCAGCAGCCAGCGGCACCAGCTAGGCTCCAGCGGCGCAGCCAGGGGCAGCCAGCGCCAGTCATACCAGCGGGGCCCCTTGGCCCCATCGCCCGCACTGAGCCGCGTCCAGCCGTCCTCCGGCAGGGCAGCCAAGAGCGTCTTGACCTGGCGTTGTCGCCAGCCCAGCCACACATACGCCTGGCCCGAGACGGCCAGGACATAGGCTTGCGGCTGCGCCTCCAGCCACAGCCGCAGGCGCCGGTCGTCCCCATAGACGCTATCCCCCGTGACCCAGCGGGCGGGCACGCCGGCCGCGAGGGCCCGGTGCCGCATTGCTTTGGCCCGTTGGGGTGTGGTCGCAAACCGCCGGTCCTCTGGAACGCCCGCCCGCCGGCAACACTCGCGGTCACCGGTCCACTCCTCAGGCACATAGAGTTCCCGATCCAACAGGGCATGGGCGAGCCGACTGGCGTAAGCCAGAAAGACCCCGATTTGGCAGTGCTCGATCCGGCCGGCTGTGCCGCTGTACTGACGCGCGACCCCCGCCGAGTGCCGGCCCTTTTTGAGGAAGCCGGTTTCGTCGATGACCAGCACCGCCTCCGATTCCCCCAGATGCTGACGGAGATAGCGGCGCAGTGCATGGCGCACCGCATCGGGGTGCCACAGCGCCCGGCGCAACCAGTGCTGAAAGCCATAGGGTGTGACATCCCCGCTGACTTCGGCCAACTGCCAGCTGTTCTGACGCTCGGCTGGACTGAGCAGCCCGCGCAGATAGGCCATGGCCCGCTGCCGGGGCTCGGCGCGCTCGAAGTAGGGCGCCAGACGGCGCTCGATATCGGCCAAGTAGGCCGCTCCTCCCTGGACCGCTGAAACATCCGGGTCCGCCAGTAGAGGGGTGGATTCCGTCGTCATCATCATGGTTCCTCCTAAACCAAAACCCTTGGAACCATGATAGGTTAGCACAAATTTATATAACTACCACTGTAATACTAACGCCCCACGCTCAGCCGCGCCCGGAAGCGGGAGCGCAGCGGACGCTGGAGGGCGTCGGCTGCAGCGCTTGGTTCGGCGCTGACGTGCTAGGCATCACTCCGCGGCTCTTCCCTCTTTGGCTCCTTAACTACTGCCCCCTGCTTGCAAGATTGAGGAGTTTCGCCTGGACCGCCTCCATGATCGAGTCCCGCACAAACGTGCTCGCCTGCAAGATCTCTATGCCAATCAACTCTCCTCGTTCATTTAGTTCTGCGGTAATGTTAGGGCTTAGCTCCACACTATTGGCCTCTTCCTCATCACTGATCATGAGGTGAAGAATATCTTCTTTTTCGAAGTAGCACATTTTCGGCTTATTCATGGGACGATAAATCTCCCGGTTCGCAAGCGTAAATTGATCTGTTGCCGTGTTGTGGCATGAATAGTAACGGGGGTGACGGTGGCACTTTCCTGATCATACGGTACGATGACCAAACGATGTCCATGCCGCCCAACCGCGACCATGCGCCGCGTGACAGTATCAAGGTATCTTTCCGGAGAGAATCTCAGTATTTGCTCAATGATGGCCAGATCAAACCCTCTTGATCGCGCTCGATGCTTCAGATATTCCGTCCAGATATACGTGCTCAAGTCTATCGCAACCCTGGGATAACCGAAATGCCTTCGTCGGTTTCTATGATGCCGAACTATATATTATACTGCACATCCGAGCATCTAGTATCAGATGCTAGCATCCAATACTAGATGCAAGCATCTAGGTCTAGAGACCATCTATGCATCCTCTTATGGATGCTTTGCTCTCCAGTCTGGGTATCTATTATTAGATGCTTTCTCCTTTACAATACGGGCCTCCAACTTGAGCGTCACCGCTTGATCATAACGCATCTCACAGACTTTATGGTGGCGGTTCCACCTCCCACCCGCCTGCCTCACTCGTTTCCGTAGCCCCTCTTCGGCAAAGCCTATGCGCACCCCTACCACCGTCTCCGCCGCCAAGCGCGGCGGTGGCGGTTCCCACTCACGTTCTGCGACAATCAACGCCACTACGGCCTGCACCATGGCCTCGATGTCGCGCACTTGGCTGACGTCAGCCCTTAAGACCAGCGTCTGGCACCCCGATGCGGCAACTTCTTGGGCAGTGGCTTCGGCACCCTGCTGATTGACATCGGCAATCACAATATGCGCACCCTCGCGCGCCATGCCCAGAGCAATCGCCCGCCCATTGCCCGATCCAGCTCCCGTCACGATGGCAATCCGACCCTGCAATCGCATGTCATCCTCCACCCTCCACCGCGGTGCAGGCACGATCGAACCCTTCGCTTACCCCCGCGGTGGCAAAGCAGCGGCACATTGATTGGGTCCTAACTCCGCTTCGAGGGCGCGCTCTTCGCCGAGCACAACTTGGCCGAGGTTGGCGCGTCTGATCTCTTGGTATATCGGGGGTTGTGGCGGCAGATGCTGCAACACATACTCCAAAAATTCCCCCTCCGTGCGCATTTGAAAGGCCGGGTTATGCGCCCGCGCTTCCCCCAGGGTCGTGCCGATGATCCCATCCCGCCGCATTTCGCCCACACTGGCGTAATGAGCGGGCAAAATGATCACCTCCTCTGGAAGCGTGGCCATGCGTTCGAATAGGGTGTGGTACAGAAGTCGCGCCCACTCTTCGGCCTTATGGCCAAGGTCAGGGCGTCCGATGCTGTTCACGAACAACGTATCTCCCGTGAGGAAATACCGCTCGTCGATGAGCAATGACGTGCTCCCTGGGGTGTGACCGGGCGTGTGCAAGGCAATGATCTCAACCACGCTCGATCCCAACCGAAACCTCGCCCCATCCTCCAGCGACACAAACGCATACGTCGCGCCAGCGGCGTCGTCCAAACAGATGTGGTACGGCGCCCCGAAGCGCCGAGCTAGAGCTGGCCCACCCGACAGGTGATCCGCGTGCAGGTGGGTATCAATAACCCGGGTGACCGAGGCCTGTTGCCGCTGCAGCAGGGTTACATACCACTCGATATGCCGTGACGCATCGACCACCATGGCTTCGCCATCGCGGGCAATGACATATGACAGGCACCGTTTCCCTATGCGATTCACCTGCATCAGGCCGAGCCCATCTCCCTGTGGAGAGGCCACCGCCGTCGCCACCTGCAGATTGCCCCAAGCGATCATCCCTCCCTGCAGATTGCGGGCCTGCATGCCGTGTTGGGACAACAGGCCTGCCACGAAGGCCGACGACCCGCCCTTGGCGCAGACCACCGTGATGAGTCTGCCGTGCGGGACCTTGGCTACGCACCCAGCCTCATCCTCGAGAAATTCGAAATACGGGATGTTGAGCTGTCCCTCGGACTGAACGCCTTCGATGCGCCACTGCGAGAACTCCTCTTCATTGCGCACGTCAAGGATGAACAGCGGCTCTCCCTGCCGTATTTCCCGACAGAGTTCCTCGGCGGTGAGCTCGGCGATCACTGGGCACTCGTCCATAGGCGACCTCCCTTGACACGATCGTTCTTGCTTCGATGATTGGTTGGAAGGTATGGGTCAGCGGTAAGGCAGGAATTCGCGCCCGAACAACTCGCGAGCGATGACGATTTTCGACACCTGGGCCGTGCCGTCGCCGATTTCCAGCCCGATGACATCGCGCAACCGTTGCTCTAGAGGCAAATCCTGAGTGTAGCCGTAATGACCGTGGAGGAGCAAGCAATCGTGGATGGCGTCGACCGCCACCTTCGGCCCCCACCATTTGACCATCGCGGCTTCCTTCGAGTGCGGCAGCCCTTGATCCCGTAACCACAGGGTACGATAGCACAGCCAGCGGGCCGCCTCGAGCAGCGTCGCATGCTCGGCGATCGGAAACGATACCCCCTCGAATTTCGCCAATGGACGGCCGAAGGCTTCGCGTTGCTTCACGTACTCGATGGTCTCGTCGAGGGACTGCTCAGCCGCGCCGATGCACATCAGCGCGATGATGACCCGGCTGTAATCGAAGGCATTCATCACCAGGTAGAAGCCCTGGCCTTCCTCGCCGATGCGGTACTCCCGCGGCACATGGACGTCGTCGAGAGCGAGCGAGCCACGCTGGATGGCCCGTTCGCCCATATCGCGCAGTGGGGTGCGGTTGATGCCCGGCAGGTCCGTGGGTACGAGAAAGGCGCTGATGCCGCGCGCTCCGGCATCTGGGTCGGTCTTGGCGAACACGACGACGGCATCAGCTGGCATGAGCATGCTGATGCCCGATTTTTCGCCGCTGAGAATGTATTCATCGCCGTGGCGCTTGGCTCGCATCTGCATAGCCGCTGCATCGGAGCCGCCGCGCGGCTCCGTCAGCGCGATGGCCGTGATGTGATCGCCCCGGGCCATCCCCGGCAGCCATTTTTGTTGCAGTGTTTCGTGGGCCTGCAGGAGAATCTGCCCGTTGATCGAATTCTCGATCAAGGCGTAGCCGCAGTTGAAATCACCGCGCGCCACCTCCTCCGCCGCAATCCCAGTCGTCACACAATCGGCCTCTTGGCCGCCGTACTTTTCGGGGATACACAGGCCGGTGATGCCGATGGCCCCCATTTTGCGCCACTGTTCGAACGGGAATTCCCCGGTCCGATCCCAATAGGCGTAGTGCGGTGCCAATTCCCGGAGGGCGAAGGCACGAATCGTCCGTGCCAATTCCTGCTGGGCTTCGGTGAACGCGAAATCGACCATCATCGCTCCATCGGCCGACTGCCATCCGCTCCGTCTCACGGTCGTGGCACAGAAGGCGAGTCAGCCAACTCACCGCGGCTGACGCACACGTAACCGTGTCACATAAAGCTCTCCCGGAGGGGCCTCACCTGGCGGCGTTGCCCGCCGAGGACGGCCGTCGTCCACCGCGTTTCCGTCGGCGTCCACACTGTCGTCTCGCGGCCGTGGCGCGGCCGCTGAGCGGCCCGACCATAGACGCCAGCGCAACCGTCCAAACCACTGTTCAGCCGGCGGCAGCTTCCGCGCCACGATATCGAAGAAATACAGCATGAGCGCCGCGAGGATGAGGAAATACCACAAGCTGCGGGGCGGTCGGTGGCCGTCGTCAGCCACCTGAAAGAGGTCAGCGACCATCTCTGGGGCATCGCTCAGGTGCAAGATCTGCCCCCCGGTCATATCCGCTACCCGACGTAGCAGCCGGAGGTTCTGGGGACGCGGGACGTATTCGCCGGAATAGGGGATCGCAAAGGCCAGGGTTCGGGGCCCAATGGCCTCCCCGCGGCTATCCTGACCCGAAACCGTCACGAAATACTCCCCTGTGCCATTCATCGCAAAGCTGCCCTCGTAGCGCCCTGGGGCCATTTGCTCGAAGGTCACAGGTGTGCTGACTTGGCCGCTGATCGTGACCGTTCCCGTCAACTGAGCATTATTGACGAATTCATCCTGATCGCCATAGAGATCGACGGTGACATGGCTTTTGCCATCATGCGTCGTGATGTTCATCCACACATTCTGATGCGGTGTCTTGCGCTGTGTCCACCGCACCAATTGGCTCGCGAACTGAGTGAACTCCTGCCACTCCACCCAACCTTTTCCCCAGCGCCCGCGCAGATCGGAGGTAAACGCCGCCGCCCGGCCCAATCCATAACGCCAGATCGCCAGGATGGGGTCGGCTTTGTCGCTCAGCAAGAGAACCTCGGCCGCGGGCTTGGGATAGGCCAACACATAGCCCCGCAACGCTGGCAGGCGATCGAGTGGAAGGCCGCGCAGTAGTTCGTGATCTTGTCGCACGCTGGGAATAAAGCTGTGTTCCTCCACCAATGTCCGGGCGACCAAAATGGTTTCCGAGGTGAAGATGCGCGGCACGCTTTCGGCGTCATTGGCGAAATAATAGCGCCCTTGGCCCCACTCAGCGATCTGCGACATCAGCCACTTGTCGGCATCCTCGCCCAGGGCGACGGTGGAAACGGTGATGCGTTGCTGGGCCATCTGTTTGACGAGGTTCTCGAAGTCAGCCTTGGGGGTAAGCCCGTCGGACAGCAAAATGAGGTGCCTCTTGATCGCCTTCACCTGGGACAGCGCCTGGTATCCTTCAACTAATCCTTTGTACACATCTGTTCCGCCGCTGTGGGTGAGAGCCGAGAGCTTCGCCCCGATGCGCTCGCGATCGCCCGCTTCCGTGAGCGGAATAACCCACTCCGTGTCCGTGTTGAATGCGACGAGTCCCACCTGGTCGAAGGGATTTAACAGCGTGATGGCGGAGAAAGAGGCCATCTTGGCCAATTCCAGCTTCGTGGTCCCCTGGGTCGGGCGGCTGCCGCGGCTGGCGTCGCCGATATATCCGCCCATGCTATCCGACTTATCGATGACCAGCATCAGGGCTAAGCTGGGAATGGTCATTTTGGCGGGGATATCCATATTCACCGGTAGGGCTCGCTCGACCGGGGTGCGATGATAGCCTCCTGGGCCGAAGCTGCGATCGCCTCCCAGCATAATCAATCCGCCGCCGCTGTCCCGCACATATTTCTCGATGGCTTCCATCTTGGCCAGGGAGACCCCTAGTCCCGGCGCGTTATCGAGAATCATCGCGTCATACCGCAGGAGTTCGCTCAGCGACTGCGGCAACTCCGTCCAGCGGCGAAGTTCGGGGACAAAACCCTGCACGGTCAAGGCCTCAGTAAGCTCGGTGGGCGGACCGTCTTCGCCATAGACGATTAAGACTTTCGCCTTGCCGACTACCTCCACAAAGGCGACACCGCGATTATTTTCCGTGACTGGGTCGCCGGTGACGTTGACCACGGCTTCATAGCGGTGCAGGCCAGCTTCCTCTAACGTATCGGCGAAGACGAAGGCGTTTTTGCCGGGGTGTAACTCGATCTCACGCTCACCGAGCAAGGTTTGATCGCGAAAGAGTAACAGTTGTCCAGGTGCCGCCTGCGGGCTGCTGACCACCACCCGCACGTCTAGGGGCTCGTTGATGTTCAGGCGTCCCGGCCCCATGATGCGGTCGAGCTGGACATCCAGAGGATGTTGATGACCTCCAACGGGGAGGCTCCACACTTCGATGCCGAGCGACTGCGCCACCAGAGCGGCTTCTTGTAAATCCCCCTGGGTTTCATTGCCATCGGTCAGCAAGATGACCCGCTTCTTCCCTGCTGCCGGGAACTGGGCCATCGCTAACTCTAAGGCCGAGCCGACATTGGTCTCCTCAGAGCTTACTGTTGAGGCGATCCTCGAAATTTCAGGGAATGGCTGCAGCGAGAGCTCAACCGAGGCGTCTTCTCCGAACACAATCAAGCCCGCCTGGTCTCCTGGCTTCAATTGTTGGACGGCGCGCTGCACAAAACCGAGGGCGGCCTGCCGAGCCTCTTCCCCGACGCTGTCAGAGGCATCGAGGGCGAAGATGACATTCACCTGCTCCGTTGGATTCTCGACGGATAAGCCGCTGAGACTCAAGGCGACAAGGACGATCATGAGGCCGCGCAAGACCAGCACGAGCCTCCGTCGCAATGGCGGAAGATGAATGGTGGACCGCCGGAACAACCAGGCGACCACTGGAATGATCAACAGCACCAACAAATACTGGGGAGCCAGCAATGTCAGGTTCATAGCCATAACCATGCAAGATTCAAGGTGCGAAGTTCAACGTTGAGATCCCGTGCTGCAGGTGATGCTCAGACTTCGAACGTCGTAGCTTACACACCTAAGAGCCTGTGCGACACCAGAAATACCATTCCGCCAGGGTCAACCCGAAGGCGAGCACCACGAAATAGGGCCATAACGGCCGCCTAACGGTCTCATGGGTCGACAAACCAGCCGCTTGCGAGACATCCGACGGACGCTCCGTGATTTTCGCGGCTATGTCGGATTCCGCGGCACTGGCCAGATTGACCGCGAATCGTTGGGTCTTCTTGCCGACTCGCACCGTATAGACACCGACCTGTGAGGTGTCTCGGAAAGCGAGAGGGTTCTCGGAAGCCTGGATTTTCAGCCATTCGCCCGAGGGCTTGCGCACACTGACCTCGGCAGGCAGGGCCTCGAGTTCGATGGCATACGGTTCGCCGGCTTGTACCTGATGGGAAACGAACGTGCCCTGCTGCGGAGCCAGCCATTCCAAAATGTTCGCCATGAGCACCGGGAAAGCGACCCGAAGCGGCAGATCGGAATCGAGGAGATCGAATCCCAAGTGCACAAGGCGCAACCGACCTGTATCAAGACGCGACAGAATGGGAGAGCCGTTGGCGTACATTAACGGCTTGACCCCTTCGCCGATCTCCACCATCTGAGCTTGTCGGACCTGTAAATCGCGCAATTGCACCGACCGTAAGAGGGGATCTGTGATGTCCCAATCCACCACCGGCGGTGCCTCGGTCGTCCCCTTGATGGCGATGGGCAGATTGGGCGCCATGGTATTAATGAGCAAGAAGTTGCCAAAGTGTAACGGTGGCGGCTCCACACCATCGAGGATAATGACGTGATTGCCACGCACCTGCTGCTCAAAGGAAGAGGGGCTGAGACTGTTCACCACATTGACCGATGCGTTGGCGTGTCCGGCCAGTAGGTTTTCGAGGAAGTAATTGCCGCGGCTCACCAGGAGGATCCACATCGGCAATCGATCGGAGAGCACCGTCGCTGCCCGATTATCGGCGGTGAAATCATCGTTGACGTCGAGGACCACCTCAGCTACACCACTGGCGGGACCGGTATAGGGGAGGATCAGATTTTGCCGCTCCCCCGCTTCAAGGGTGTACCGCGTGCGCCGGACGGTTTTCCAATTCATCGACAGCGCCAGCTCGAAGCTCTCGAGCTGTGGCGAGAAATTCGCCACGTTGACGAGGATCTCATATTCCCCCTGCCGCATGAGCCGGGGACGGACCTCGAACTTCGTGATGCCGACATTACGCTCACCGCCCGAAACGTGGCTCAAGCGCACTTGATCGGTCTGACTCAGCACCTCCGCCAAGCGGGCGTCAGCCCCGTCGCTGAGAAGTAGCACTTCACCGCGACGCTCTCCCCCCAGCAAGGAGCGCGCGAACTGCACGGCTCTTGTCAGATCACCCGGTTCATCTGTGGCCGCCAGCTCTTCCAGGGTTTGTTTAAGGAGTAGGCGATCAGAGGTGAAGGGGAGTTTCAGGATGGGACGTGAGCCGGCTGCGATGATCGCCATCTGGCTTTTCGGATGTAAGCGCTCGACCAGATCGATGGCGCGGCTGCGGGCCAGTGCGAAGCGATCCGCGCCCTGTGTGCGCGTACCCATGCTGGCGCTGGCGTCGAGCACCAGTACGATATCCCCCTCTTTCGTGCTGGGGATACTCGCAAAGGGATCGGCCAGCCCAAGGGTGAGAGCCGCGATGCCGAGGATTTGCAGCAATAGCAAGAGGCTGCGCAGCAATTTACTCATGCCTAGCGTCGAGCGCCGCTCCTGCAGGAGATCCTCCCACAGATACAGCGTGGAGATACGCACCTCGCGTCGTCTCAGCCGCAAACTATGCAGCAACAACACCAAGGGCACGAGGATGAGGAATGCGAAGGCCCAAGGAGTCGCCCAGCCCATGCCTTTCCTCCAAGTCACGGGGGATTATGGCCTCGACTTCAACGATGGATGGAGGGATCGCCGGAAAATCGTGGCCTCACGAGTTGCTTACTGTAGGTGAATCCCATGGCGTAGGTACTTCAAGATGAGATCCTCAAAGGGGATCAGCGTGCTGGCCCGCAGATATTCGATTTGACTTTTGAGACAGAACTCTTCGATACGGCGACACCATTGTTGGACCCGCTCCCGATAGCGAGCCAGAAGGATCTCGTCGATGGTCAGGCGTTGCTCGTGATCAGTCTCTAGATCGCGCAACCTCACTGGACCAGTATAGCTTGGACGCACTTCCTCTTCATCGAGAATCTGCAGCAGTAAGACGTCGTAGCGGGCAAAGCGCAGGGCTTCTAGACCACGCTCAAAGCCTTGGGGATCGAGCAAATCGCTGATCACGATGGCCAGGCCGACCCGGCGGCTCCGGAAGGAGTACTCCATCAATGACCGGTTGAAATCGGTTTCACCGGTACATGTGATGCGATCGCAATACTCCAGCAACCCCAGAAAATGGTCGCGGCCCCGCCGCGGCTGCGTCGATTCGTGCAGGCCAGCCCCAAAGGTGGTGATGCCGACGCGATCGAGGTTAGAGAGCCCGATGTAGCCCAAGGCGGCCGCGACGCGCTTGGCATACTCGATCTTTGGGGGTTCTCCGTATAGCATCGACTGACTGGTGTCCAGCAAGATATGGATGGAGAGGTCTTCTTCAGCGGTGAAGACTTTCAAGAACAGGCGATCCAGACGACTGAAGATGTTCCAATCGATGTACCGGTAGTCATCCCCGACTTGATAATTGCGATAGTCCGAAAATTCCAGGCTGGTGCCGATCTTCACCGTTGAATGCTCGCCCCGCCCTTGACCGTGATAGATCCGATGCGACGTCAGGCGCAGTTGTTCGAGCTTTTTGAGGAAGTCCGTGTCGAAGAGCAATCGGGCCATCGCGCTAGCCTTTCACCACTTCGGGCGTCTTCTCCAGAATTTCGGCGACGATGCTGGCTTGCTCGATGCCGGCGGCGGCCCCCTCAAAGTTGAGAATGATGCGGTGACGCAAACTGGGAATGGCAATGGCGCGAATATCATCGAAGCTGACGTTATAGCGCCCATCCAATAAGGCTTTCATCTTGCCGCCCAAGACCAAACTCTGCGCCCCCCGTGGACTTGAGCCGTAGAGCACATAGCGCTTGGCCAAATCCGTCGCAAAGGGAGAATCGGGATGTGTTGCCAGGACGAGGCGCGCGACATAGTTTTTCACGTGTGCCGCGACCGGGATGGTACGCACAAAGTCCTTCATCTGGGTGACACGCCCGCCATCGAGGATGTTCTGGAGGTCGGCCGGGTCGTGTTGCGTGGTGCGGTCGACGATTTGCTCCAGCTCTTGGATAGAGGGATAGGTCACGTTGAGCTTGAGGAAGAAACGGTCAAGCTGGGCTTCTGGCAACGGATAGGTGCCTTCCATCTCGATGGGATTTTGGGTGGCCAACACGATAAACGGCGTTTCTAGGTGGTAATGCACGCCAGCGACGGTCACGCTCTGCTCCTGCATCGCTTCGAGAAGCGCCGATTGGGTCTTTGGCGTGGCACGATTGATCTCGTCTGCCAGGATGATCTGGGCGAAAATGGGGCCACGTTGGAATTCGAAATATTTGCGGCCGGACTCATCCTCCATGACCACGTTGGTGCCGATGATGTCGGCCGGCATCAGATCGGGGGTGAATTGAATACGCGAGAATCGCAAATTGAGGACGCGTCCCAGACTTTTGACGAGGAGCGTTTTGCCTAAACCGGGGACGCCTTCGAGGAGCACATGCCCGCCGCAGAGCAGGCTGATCAAGATGCCTTCGATCACCTCCCGATGTCCGACGATGACCTTTTCCAGTTCATGGATCAGGCGTTGAAGATCTTCGCGAATGGCCTCAGCCTGTGCGCGCAACCCTGCACTGCGGGCCTCATCGTTAGCGCTGCTCATCCTTGCCCTCACTCCCTACCGGGTCTTCCACCAAGCCGATCGAGAGAAAGTACGTTCTCACGATATCACGATTCGCAGGTGGAATTTCCTCGCGCAAGAGGCTTTCCTCGGCACGCCGCTGATACATCGCAAGCACCTCTTCCAATGGCACCGCTGCATCTGCCTTCAGCGGTAGCGCCCGCACGAAGGCACGCCGAACACCCCCTTCACCGCTCTGTCCAGTGATCTTGCTGGCCGGCGCAGTGGTCTCCGTCAACCGCCCGCGTGGGGCCTCACCTTGGACGCCGCGCCCTGTGCCTATCGAGCTATTCGGCCCCATCCCTTCCGAATCAAGGTAATCGCCGCCTTCGAAATCGCCGGGCATTCCACCACTGCTACCGAGAGGATCGCCGGCCATTTCGTAATCGCCATAGTCTCCCGCTTCCGGGCCCGAGTGGTCGAAATCCATGTCGTCGCTTCCCTCGAACCCATGCTCAAAGCCGCGTTCAAGCGCACGTTCGGCCCGTTTGAGATGCTCAAAATCCTGGGAGAGTTGGTCTTGCAGCAGGAAATTCTCCAGCAGTTCTTTGGCCCCTGCGACATCTCCTTCCTGCAACTGGCTCAACGCATCGCTCAGGCGTTCGTCGAAGTAGCCCTGCTGACCAAGACTCTGCAGCCGTTCCTGTAAGGCCCGCATCTCACTGGGTGAGAGCTTGCCGCGCCCCAACATCCCGAGGAGTCGTTGCACCTCGTTCGACACACTGGCCTGATTGATCATCACCTCGCGCACCTTGCCGATGCTCACGTCCTCGAGGACTGCCATCTTGCGCAACTCTTCCTCGAGATTACGGACATAATCGCTCAGCGAATTCACCCGCGCCAGCGCTTCGCGGTCGTTAATCTTTTCGTTCTGCAGGCGCTGCCCCAGACTCTGCATCCGCCGGGCTGCCTCCAAACTCCGCTCCAACCCTCGCAACCGCGCCTCCGTTTCGAGCCGTTTCCCCAGCCGTTCGATTTTCTGTCCCTGTTCGTACAGCGCCGGATGGGGACCCTCATCGTTCCCCACCAGGGCAGTGGGGAGAATCACCCCCAAATCGACCACCAATATCAGGAGCATCGCCAGTAGCAGAAATGGAATCCAGCGCAGAGTCCTAGGGGTTGTGGCGGGGATGACGCGAAACGGGTTCACCGACCGTGCGACACGGGCTGCCTCTTGGATGACAACTGATCGGAAGGGGTGGGAGTTAGGGTGTGCAGCCAGTTCATAGGCGGTGCTCAGTCGCTCTTTCAGTTTCAGCGTGCGGTCCGCCCGAATCAACACGTCCATAGGGTCGGCCCGCGACCGCAGCCCGATGATCACGGCAACCAGCGCACTGAGGGCCAAACAAGCCAGGCCTAATTCAACCAACCGGCCGATTGGCAGCGGCATAAAGCGATGCCAGATGATCAATCCTAAGCACAGACATAAGCCGACGAACAGAGCATGCAACAGCAGATTCCGACGCCGAACCCAGTGCTCGCGCCGGAGCAGTGTGCGCGCAGTTCGCTGGAGGATTTCCTCACTATCCATAACTGCCCCTATCGTTGAGGTCAACCCTTACGCCACCGCGCTACCAGTGGTCGCCTGTCGAAACCACTTCTGCCAAATCTTTAGAACAATTATATAAGCGGCTAAGAGGAGAAGCAAATGAATAATCAGCGACACAGTGGCATACGACGCTGGCTGTCCGGCGAGCTGAGTGACTTGCCCGAGTTCCTCTCCAAACTGCATGCTGATGAGGCCGAGGAGGGGATTGAGGGGGGGGAAGAAAAAGGCCGAGGCCAGCATAAACACCACGAAGGCCGCCCGTGCAACAACGTAGCGTACAAACTCCTGCCGCTCCCATACACAGAGGGCAAGTAGACCTAGCCAGCGATAGGCCAGCGTACAGGTCACGATCAACAGCAGCGCCCGGCCAAAATTCTGCGCCGTTAAGCCCGAGACGTGGGCGGCAGCGATCAGCAATGGCAATGCCAAGGCGACGAGGAACAACGTATGCGCGATCGTCAACAGCGTAAGCCCACCGATAGCGCTACGCGGACGAATGTTGAGACCGAGCAGCCAGCTTCGAGAGAAGGGCGTGGCTTCCTCCTCCACTCGATCAGCCCCATAGCTGAAGCTGAGATAAGCGGTGACGAGAGTGGCGACAATAGCCAGGATACTGAAGGTAAGCGGCGGCGAGCCCACCCGCAAATATTGACTTTTGGGCCAGATCACGAAGAGCACGGTGGCAAGCGCCAGGAGGTAATGGAAGGCGGCGTTCAGAGGAGGCTTGGCCAGCAAATAGGTTTGCACTCCCTGCCTGAGAATCGGATTCACGGTCAACCTCACCAGCGTTCCTCGCTTCGGGCTCGCCGCCTCCCGATCTTCTCTCCAGTCACGGCCTGGCGCTCTGGCGTGCCATGCGATGAGTCGCCGCCGCTTTGTCGGCGGCCCTTACAGAGTCAGCCGCATGCGCACCAAGGTGGCGCGGTGCGCTCCGATCTGCCCCGGCCAGACCGAAAGCGCGACCAGAGGCCGATCCAGCCATCCGATAAACATCACCTGTTTCTGCCAAGCGGCATTGCTGCGCAACGCCTCTTGCAGGGCTCGTTCGACGATGGCGCGCCGCAAGAGGTCGGCCACTTCACGCCCTTTAAACATCTCATGGGCCAAATCGCGTTCCCAGCGGGCTTGTTGAGTCCCCCGGAGCAATTCCTCGGGCGCCAGGGTGAGGATTCCTTCGGCCATCTCGCCGTCGTCGAGGTCGCCGAGGGGAACGATGCGCGGGCCACGCCATAACCAGCAGTCCCGCAAGGTGAAGCCCGTCTTGTTCGTAATACGCACCATGACGGAATCAGCCTCCTGCAGTACCCGGCTCTCGAGCGGAAACTCTGTCATGCCCCGGCCTTTGAAGACGCGCACTCCCCAACTCGGCACGAACGTCTCTTCGATGGTAAGACCGCCATCGGTCTGCAGGTGCCAATCGAGTTGCAGGTCGCGTACCGCCGGTGGGACGATCTGTAACCAAGCCGATGGCTGGCCGGCCAGCCTGATATCGTACGCTTGCTTGCGGGTCGAGAGGATGGCCAGATGGGTTTCGATCTCGGCAAATTGACTCTGCGGGATGACATCGACGGCGGACACTTCGAACAGGAGCGCGTCCTGTTGGATATGCCGCTCGCGGAAGAGCAAGTGCGCAGCGCCGCTGAACGCTAGCAGCGAGATGATGAGCAGCCCCCAGGTTTCACGCCGCGACACCCTCATTAACCCCAAGCGCCAAAAACAAAAGCCGATCGTGCTGGTGTAGAGGATGAGAAACAGCGCAATGAGTAAATGGGAGGGAAAGGATAACAGCGGCAATTGCAGGGCTTGCGCAATCCAGGTTTCTTCAAACGTTTCCCGTAGCTCGCGCCGAAGCTGCCAATAATTTGGCGTTTCATCGAGACGGAAGAGAGCTCGCCACAAGGCAGCCGTGCCATCCCAATGCGTAAAGGGTGCTCGCCCAGGATCAAAGGCGACGAAGACCACGACGCCGCGACCCCGCCGCTGCATTGCCACCAATGGGAGATCAGCTTCCTGAGCTAAGACCTCTCCTCCGACGATCTCGGTGCGCAGAATGGGCAGCCGTACCTCGTCAGAGCTGATCACCCCCGTGAGGGGTTCCAGGGATTGGAAGCGAGCGAGTTCCACCAATCCCGTGACCTTGACCGCCATCAACTCGCGCATCGCCGGATGGGCGTAATGGGTCCAGTTTGGGCCCCCCGTAATCAGCAAACGCCCGCCCCGAGCGATCCATTGCTGCAAGGCCTGCATTTGCTCGGGCCGCAACGGCGCCAACGAGACGTTACGGATGGCGATCAAGTCCACCGCATCGAGACCATCCCAGCGGCCAGGCAAGTCTTCAAGCGGCAAATAGACCACATGGGCTTTGCCGGGGGTGACAGCCGCTAACGAATCGAGGGCTGGTTCGTCGGATAGGGCGATGACTAGGCGATCGGGGCTGGTTAGAGTCCGCAAGTCGATCTCACGCGCATAGATCGGGGCTCCATCGCGATCCATCAAACGAATCACCAAGGGGTGCGTGAAATCGCGAAACATGACCACGAAGGTATAACGCTTACGGGAGGAGGTCGGCAGGTCAATGGGTTGGCTGAGTGTGGTCGTATAAGGTCGGGGGTAGCCCTCGCTCAGCGTCGAGAGTTGCAGCGCTAACTGCCCTCGCACAGGCGCGCCGTCGTTACGGATGGTCACCGTGACCGGGAGCCATTTGCCGATCTTAATGGTTTCCCGGAACCCGATAGTCTCCTCGACGCTCAGCTTAGTAGCGGGGGGGGTGGCGCTGGCTGCAGCTGCGACAGATGCCGTGACCAGCAGGAGGACACCGACAGGCCACAAGACCGGGCGTGCGATAGGCCAACGCCGGACGGCCGAAAGAATGCGCTCACGATGTCTCATTCAGGCGCCAACCCCATGACCTCGCGGTAACTGGGAATGCCCCCGAGTGTACAAGCCTGAGTCACAGCGCGCACGACCGCCTCGGCGAGGAGGTCCGCTGCGACGTACCCCACCCGGTGCAGGTCGGCGGCCTGCGCCCCCACCGACAGTGCGAACACGAGATCACCGTCGAACATGGAGGAGACGGGCACGACACTACGCACCATCCCTTGGTAAGCCAATTGCGCGATTCTCTGCATCTCGACTTTGCGGAAGTGGGCGTTGGTCGCCACCACGCCCAGCGTGGTGTTTAACGACAGCATCTGACGCCCGGTCTGCCCTGTCCGTAAGAGTTGAGCCGCATCGGCGAAGCCGCCCTCGTTATCCCTTACGCCCGCGATAATCCGGCCATGTCTGACCACATCGCCCCAGCAATTGACCACCGCCAAGGCGGCCACCATCAGGCCGTCGGGAAACGCGACGCTTGCCGTGCCGACGCCGCCTTTCATGGCCCACGGCATACCGCGAGCTTTGCCTACGGTGGCTCCGGTGCCGGCCCCCACGCTCCCTTCGGCCACCGGCTCGGCTGTGGCGCGCGCGCAGGCCTCATAGCCCATCGCCGCCGTCGGGCGGACACGGGAATCGCCGACCGCCAGGTCAAAGATTATTGCCGCCGGCACAAGGGGCACACACGTACTGCCCAGGCGAAAGCCAACGCCTCGTTCTTCGAGGAAGCGCATGACGCCACCAGCCGCGTCAAGGCCGAAGGCGCTGCCGCCGCCCAGTAGAAGGGCATGGACGTGAGGGGCAATGTGCATCGGGTCCAGGGTGCCGAGGTCGCGGGTCCCCGTGGCGCCGCCGCGCACATCCACTCCGCCAACCGCCCCCTGGTCACAGAGGATGACGGTGCAGCCGGTCAGTGCCTGCTCGTCGGTCACGTGTCCAACGCGAATCCCCGGGATATCGGTGAGGCTGCCCATGCTCGCTTCCCGCTCTGCCCTCCGTGGCATACGAGCCAGCTTCAGACCCTCTCTCCCTTGCCGCCTCCCTCCGCTTAAGCCGGCGCCATGGCCCTCCGTGGCTGGATGCAGGTTTACACAAAGGCGCGAATACCCAAGTCGTGGGAGGCGATCAGCAACTTTTGAATCTGCGACGTACCCTCGTAAATCGTCGCGACCTTGGCATCGCGGAGGTAACGCTCAACCGGATACTCGTTGGAATATCCGTATGAACCATGCACCTGAATGGCGTCCAGCGCACAGCGCACCGCGGCTTCCGAGGCGAAGTACTTGGCGATCGACACCTCGCGCGTGCAGCGCACGCCCTGATTCTTGAGGTGGCCAGCGCGCAATACCAGCAGACGCCCAGCATCGGTGTCGACGATCATCCGGGCGATGAGATCTTGTACGAGCTGAAAGCTGCCGATGGGCCGCCCAAACTGCTTGCGCTCCTTGGCATACCGCACACAGGCCTCGACGCAGCCCTGACAAATCCCCACGCAACCGGCGGCCACGCTGTATCGGCCGTTATCCAGAGCCGACATGGCCACTTTGAATCCTTCGCCGATGCGGCCCAGGACCTGATCTTTGGGAATGCGACAGTCGTCGAAGATCAGCTCGCCGGTGTTGGAGGCGCGCAAACCCAGCTTGCCATGGATGTCGCGCGTCGAAAATCCCGGCGTGCCCCGCTCCACTAGAAACGCCCCGATGCCGCGATTGCCTTTGCTGCGGTCGGTTTGTGCGAAAACGATGGCGAAGCCCGCCACGCCGCCGTTCGAAATCCAAGTCTTCCGGCCGTTCAGCACCCAGTGATCGCCATCGGCCACGGCGCTGGTCTCCATCGACGAGGGGTCGCTGCCGGCGTTCGGCTCGGTCAAGCCGAAGCAGCCGATGAGTTTGCCGCTGCAAAGGGCGGGCAGATAACGCCGCTTTTGCTGTTCAGTGCCCCAACGTGCCAGGGTGAGCTCGACCAGGGAGATCTGCACGGAAATCGTCGTCCGCACCGACGAACAGGCTTTGCCGATTTCCTCGGTCACCAAGGCATGGCTGATGTAGTCCAGACCAGCGCCGCCGTATTCCACTGGCACCGGGCCACCGAGTAACCCCAGCTCCCCCATTTTCTGGATGATATCGCCCGGAAAGCGCTCCTGGATGTCGTTTTCCCGCGCCACCGGTACGATGTACTCGTCGGCAAATTTGCGCGCCATCTCGCGCACGGCTCGTTGTTCGTCGGTGAGCTCCAGGTACATGCATGGTCCTCCGTGACTCCGCATCATCGGGAAACGGTACACCCTACCTCACGTCGGCGGGGCTTGTTGCCATCGAGGTCCCCGGCGGTGACGGCGGCATCAATTGGCCAACATCAGCACGGCGCATTTCAGATAGGCCGATTCGCTCAGCGGCAAGAGCACTGGATGGTCCTTCGCCTGCGACCGCATCTCCAGCAGAAGAGCCTGGCGGCGGGCGGCTTTCGCGGCGCGCGCCAGCATCATGCGGAACATTTCGGCATCGACGTGGTGGGAACAGGAACAGGTGATGAGATAACCGCCCGGTTTGAGCAGCCGCATGGCCCGCCGATTGATTTCCCAATAACCGTGTAACCCTTCGCGTACTTTGGTACGGCTCTTGACAAAAGCTGGAGGGTCCAACACGATGGCATCGAAGCGTTCGTGCCGTAGGTCGGCGTCCTTCAGATACTGAAACACCTCGGCGACCGTGAATCGGCACTGGGCCTCGACACCATTGCGTTTGGCCTGCTGTTGCGCCCACTGAATAGCCTTGGCCGATTCGTCCACCCCAACGACCTCAGCGGCACCAGCGTGCGCGGCGTGCAGGCTCCACGCCCCGGTATAGCAAAAGGCGTCGAGCACACGCTCAGCTTTCAGGAGCGCTTGCAAGGCCCAGCGATTGTCGCGTTGATCCAGATAGCTTCCCGTTTTCTGGCCCTCCCAGAGGTCGACCTGAAAGCATAGATCACCCTCCTGGTACTCCACAGGACCGTGGAGCTCTCCACGCAGCACTTTTTTTTCCAAGGGTAAACCTTCCAGCCCACGAATGGCCACGTCGTTTCGGGCGATGATCGACTGCGGTTGCAAGAGGGCTTCCAAGGCGTCGCAAATGAGGTCGAGGCGGAGTTCCATACCGAGCGTCAGGGTTTGTACCACCAGGTAGTTGGCGTAACGGTCGACGATGAGCCCCGGTAACAAATCCCCTTCGCTGTAAACCAGGCGGAAGGCATAGGCTTCTGGGTAGAGACGGATGCGGCGCCGCCAAGCCGCCTCAAGACGTCGCCGAAAGAAATCACCGTCGATGGCCTCACGATGCTGGGTGAGCAAGCGTACGCTGATGAGCGAATGGGGATTGATATAACCCCGGCCGAGGAAGGTGCCTCCATAGGCATACACGTCGACCAGTGAGCCCGGCTCGTAAGCCTTCACATCCGAGGCGATCTCATTGCTGAACACCCAGGGATGCCCGAGTAACAAGCGACGTTCGTGGTTTTTATGCAGGTGAATCGGCGCTGCCTGCTGACTCATGCCGTGCTTACCGCCTCTCAGCTTTTCAGGGGGGAGTCTTGGCCATGGATGTGGAAGGTCACCGACGGTTGCCCGGTTTCACCGAGTCCCTTCCCGTCACTTCGATACCTCGTTGCTTGGCGGTGTTCAGGGGCACGATTTTCGTGATGTAGCCAGCGGGTATTGCCGCATAGCCCTTCACTTCCAGGACGGCTTCGAGCACCTCGTACAGCCGATCGATCGGGATTCTGTTGGTGAAGCGGACGCTCACTTGCCCCCTCACGTGGTCATCGACGAGAAAGATTCGGCCCGTCGTTTCGCTGACGAACTTGATGAAGATACGGAGATCGACATTCTCGAAATCAACGGCAACCAAGTTCCCATCCGGAGCGTTCGTATGCCCGGCAACCGGGGTGAGGACCAGCCACGACGCCAATACGACGCCGACGATGGGCAGAAAGCCGAATTGGTAGATGGATCGTTGGACGTCATCCCTAGCCGAGATCTCGCGCGGCATCGTGCGCATCACTCCTACCAACCGAAGCCTGTCGTGTAATTATAGGGATTTAACATAACACAGTCACATGAATTTGCAACCAATGGTCGATGACCGCATCGACGGCGTCAGGACTGGGCCGAGCGGTTCTTCGTCGAGGCCAACAGCCGCCGTAGATGTCGCTGGCGCCAGACCACTACCTCTGCATAGAGCGGAAACGCCCGCTCGCGCTGGCGAAAGGCTTTGGTGTGCACATAGCGCCGTCCCTTGACCTGGACGGCGGGAATAACGTGGTGGAGCAATTCATGGTACACGATAAAGGCGACGAAAGCTCGCGGCACGAAGGCTTGATCAAGAGCCGGATGGATGCGAATGTGGCCGGTTTCGGGGAAATAGGCGCCGAAGCGCATGGAACGTCGCGGAGCCCGACCGCTCCAGCGGCCCCACCCGATGGTCACTGGTTCACACGTGGGGAAATATTCGTCACGCAGCTCTTGCAAGATCGCATCGAGGTCATGGTAGCGGCCGGAACGAGGTGATGGAGGCATCGATGGTCCCTATCGCCCAGGGCTTGGAACTACATCGTCAGGGCGCGGCTCTCTGGCGCTCTGCGAACATCGTCGACCAGTAGGCCCCACGGTGGCGTGACTTATCGCCCGATAAAGTTGGCCGGGCGCTTCTCCAGAAAGGCCTGGACTCCCTCCCAATGATCCTCCGTCTGGCTCGCCAGGCCCTGTCCCTCAGCCTCGGCATCGAGCACGGTGGCCAGATCCGCCGTCACCCCGATGTTCAGCGTCCGCTTACATAGACCGATGGCACGCGTTGGCCCGCGGGCCAGACGCTCGGCCAGCTCACGCGTGACTCTCGGCAATGCAGCGTGCGGCACCACCCGGTTGATCAGGCCAATGCGCTCGGCCTCCCGGGCATCGATGAGGTCGCCAGTGAACATCAGCTCCGCCGCTTTGTGAAAGCCGACCAGTCGTGGCAGAAAAAAATGCCCGCCGCAGTCGGGAATGAGGCCGATGCGCGCAAATACATTGCCGAAGCGCGCCTCCTCCGAAGCCACGACGAGATCGCACGCCAGCGCCAGGTTACATCCCGCCCCGGCCGCCACGCCATTGACCGAGGCGATGAACGGTTTCTCGATGTGGCGGATGGCGAGGATCAGGGGGTTATACGTGCGTCGCAAACGGTCGGCGCTTGCTTTGCTGGCATCCGGCGCCGCGGCACTTGGCTTCACGCGCTGGCGGGCTTTCAGATCGGCACCGGAGCAAAAGCCTCGGCCCGCGCCGGTCAGGACGACAGCGCGCACGCTGTCATCATCTCTCACCTTGCTGAGGACATCTTGCAGCTCGGCGATCATCTCGGGGTTGATGGCGTTCAGTACTGCCGGCCGATTCAAGGTGACTGTGCCGACCCCCTGGTCGACGTCGTACATGATGGTCTCGTAGGGCATAGACCCCTCCATTGTTGCCGTCCCCCTTGTGGGGCTTACAAGGGCAGGTGTTGTTGTTCAGACAGGGCATCGAACCTGGTGCCGTTGTCTCTGTTCCCACCGCGCGCGATTGGGGGTGAGGGGAGGAAACCGCCACGCCAGGCAACGCCTCACTGGGATAGCAGCGCGCGTTTGGCGTACCACTCTGCTTCGGCTTGCGCAAACGTCGGACCGCGATCGAAGAGCGACGGCATGCTGTGGTGCTCCTTGCGGCGCTCCTCGGTGGCGGCTTTGTCGAGGTCGAGCGTGAGGGGATCCAGCACCACGCCATAATCTGCCAACGCGCCTTGGATGCTCACGAAGCCGCGCGCCACATCCTGCTGCACCAGCAGTGGATCGCGCTTGAACGGATCGCCCCAGCCGCCGCCACCACAGGTCAGCAGTCTGAGCAGATCGCCGCGTTTCAGCTTGACCCCATCCCCGACCGGCGGCAGCTGGCGCTCCTCGGGCGAGCCGGGGTTCACGCTGATCGTGCCGGGACGGCCAGCTTTCCCGCCTGCCACGCCGTAGGGCGGAAACTTAGCATTCTCCATGCGGGTCCCCAGCTCGGCACTGTCACACAACACGCGCACGTCGCGGATGACGCCGCAGCCGCCACGGTAGGTGCCAGGTCCACCGGAGTCCGGGCGGATGGCATAGCGTTCGATGCGCAGCGGGAATTCGCGCTCGACATATTCGACGGGGTAGTTCTCCTGGGCGATGTAGTAGATGACGTCGATGCCATCGGCCCAGGGCTTGGCGCCTAACCCCACACCTAGTCCCTCGATGCACAGGATCAGCTTGCCGCTGGCCGCGTCGTGGGTGCGGAAATAATACAGCACGTACACCGGGGAGTTAGCCGGCACTTGACCGCCGTTGGCCTGGGCCAGGGTGCCCATAATGCCGGCGACCAGCCGGTAATGGGTGTGCATCCGCATGCCGCAGGGGGCGGGAAACCGCGGCTGCACCAGGCTACCCTCCCGCGTCAGCCAGCTGTCGAGATTGCGCAACAGACCGTCGTTGACATCCAGCGTGTCATCCAGTGAGAGGAGCCAGCGGCCGTAGGCCATCTGCACCAGGCCGAGATGCGTCATATAATTAATGGGCCCCAGGGCTTGGTCATCCGATGCACGCGCGTCGAGCTCCACATGATCGCCATGTCGACGCAATTGCAGGTCGACGCGGTATGGCCGCCCCGACACGCCGTCGGTATCGAGATAGTCGTGGAACCGGTACTCCCCCGCCGGGATCAGCTCGAGAAAGAGCGCCCGAGCGCGCTCTGCCGCCCGCGCGATGATCTCCTCAAAGGCGGTCAGCACAGTATCGTGGCCGTAGCGTTCGAAGAGTTCGACGACGCGGCTCTCGGCCAGTCGACACGATGCCATCATCGCCTTGGTATCGCCCTCGACCATGTCGGGCAGGCGTGAATTGCGCAGGAAGATGCGATAGGCTTCCTCGTTGAGACGTCCAGCGCGGTAAATACGAATTGGCGGGACGAGCGTGCCCTCGTGAAAGATTTCCGTAGCCTGTGGCGAGACGCTGCCCGGTTTGATGCCGCCGATGTCCTGGTAATGGCCGTAAGTCACACAGAATGCCACCGCCTGCCCGGCGTGGAAGACCGGCACCGCAAAGACCATGTCTTGATGGTGTTGCACCGCCCCGTGGCTGAGGTATGGATCGTTATACCAGTAGACGTCTCCCGGCTGCATCTCTTCCAGCGGATAATGCTGCAGAATCGGCGTGATCATTCCAGGTCCGCTCTGCGAGATATGGCAGCAGACAAGGCGATCCCTGGTGTCGAAGATGCCGACGAAATAGTCCTTCTTCTCCTTGATGAAGGGGGACATGGCGCAGCGCTCCATCAACAGCTCCATCTCTTTGATCGTCGATGACAGGCTGCCGCGGATGATCTCTAACACAACCGGATTGACGGCCATTCCGGGCCCTCCATAAGCGTTCAGCGCTGGCTCTCAGACCGGCTCAAGTCCCCTGCCCCCGCAAGGCGCAGCGGCCAGGGTAGAGCCTTCCTCTCCCTTCGGGAGAGGGCCGGGGTGAGGGAAGTCGAAGCTCTGAACAGGCTCACAGCCGCTCTTACCTCTTCCCTCCCTCAAGATAAGCCGACAGGGGGAGGTACATTGCCCCTCCCCCCTTCCCCGCCCGCAGTGAGCCCAAGGGAGCGGGAATGGTGGTGCTGCTTCTGATGACATATCCCGGCGCCGATACCCTTAGAGGAGTGAGCGGATCTCGCCCGCTTCGGCGGCAGGTATTGGATTTGATAAGATGGTATCAATGTGTAGCTCGCGCATAGGTCCTTACGAGAGGGGAGGAAGGCAGGGGCACCACTCAGCGCCCTGGCGTCAGCGCCTCCTCAAGCATGCCCAACACCGCATCGACGATACCGGACATAATCTGCGCCCGATCGCCGGGCAGGTGCAGCTCGCGCTCGACGGCGTGCTCGGGGGTTATCACGGCGGCCCAGACGGTGCCGATCGGTAACCCTGTACGGCCGGGGTTGGGACCAGCGACGCCGCTCTCAGCCACGCCGACTTGCGCACCGCTGATGCGTCGTGCGCCCTCAGCCATGGCGCGCACCGCCGCCTGGTGCGTCGAGCCCCGCTCGGTATAGAGCTCCGCCGGCATGCCGAGAGTGTCGATCTTCGCGGCCTTACTATAGGCCACGATGCCGCGCTCGAAGTAACGCGAAGCCCCGGGCACCGCCAATATCGCCGCCGAGATCAATCCGCCAGCCGTCGATTCCGCCACCGCAACCCGCCAGCCACGCGCCACCAACAGTTCTCCGATCCGCTCTGCCCGGTTCATCGATTATCCTCCTTACCATAGTCAGTCAGCCTTACCCGGGCCGCATAATACCAACACCCGGCGGCATCATCTTTCATCCTACTCCCGCTTCTCGCTCCTCTGCCCCTGCCCCGAACCCCTATCTCTTCACCCGTTTTGCTCCACCCGTTGAATCAGCGTATTCGATGGTAAGCTTGGATCCAGCGCCTTACGCGCGCTTTCTATACCGACCACGGGCAAGCTGCCGGCGTCGAGCAGGCCGAGTTGGACCAGCACTGAGGCCTGGTCCCAGTAAATATGCTCATGCGCCAGCTTGCCGTCGCGGAAATGCACGACGACCACTAACGGCACTTCCACCCGTCTGCCAGTTGGAGGAATGCCGGGCAGCATCCAATCCATGCGGACGGTGTGGGTGAACTTAAAGACCATTTCTTCAACCAGACGGTCGTCGCCGATGGTGCGCGAGATCGGCACCATCTCCGTATCAGGAGGCATCTGTGGGATGAAATGCTGCGCGTAAAACTCCCGCAACTGGTCGCGGCCGACACCCCCCGTCATCACCGGGATATGGTTGACGTAGGCATCCTCCACCATGGTGGCGAGCGTCGCTTCGGTGTCGTGGGTCACGAACTCATGCTTGATGTGCTCTTCCCACAGGGTGAGCAATGACTGCTGGAATCGCGTGAGGCGCGTCGTTGGCTCTGAAGCACCTGGCTCGCTCATGTCCTGCTCCTTCCTTGAGGCATCGGTCTTGTCTCTTCGCTGGATCACTTGGCCTCGAACGCCAGCGACCAGAGAAAATCGAGCCGCACCCTGCCCGTATAGGCTGGATCGTGTTTGCTCAGGTGGCCGCGCAGCACCGGGAACACGCGGCCGGGCCCCTCCGGGCCGACCACCGCGCGCTGGTGACAAGCCACGCAGTTGGATCGGGGGCCGAAGCTGAAGGCCGCTTCCAGGTAGGGATTGAACGCAATATGTGGGCTGCCGTCGGCCTCGCGCGGAATGTCGCCGTGGTAGGCCACCTGCATCAGGTACTGGCGAAACACGCCGTCGATCGCCCTCGGTCGATCGGCACCGAAGGGCGCGGCATCGGGTTGATTGTGCCACCAGAAGGTGGCCCAGACCCAATCGGGGATCTCACGCGTGGTCACATGTGCCGCCACCAAGGCCACATAGTCGCCGATGCGAAAAGGACGTTTCCAAAAGCGCGTGGTGATCTGATCGGTGAGCGGCAAGCTGTTGATGAGATCGACGGTATGACGATCATTGACCTGCACGTGGAAGAACCGCTGCAGTGATACCACCTTGGCCGTGCGTGGAATATTGGACTGCAAGGTCAGGTCTTGCGGGTCGAAAAACAGCACCTCAGCGGTCTCCCCCCGAGGGATCTCCGTACGGGTCGGGTCGATGGCTACCACACGGGCAAAGGTCTCGAAATCGTTGCCGTCGCGCTCATGGGAGGCTAATTCGGCTTGCTCGCTTGGACTGAGCTGGCGGAAAAATCCCATCTCGACCAACGCCTGCACCCCGCGCCCCCACTCGGACGGACGCGTCGGCTCGCCGTCCCACACCGGAAACGCCGTCAGGGCGTTGGCACGCACCGGCCACCACACCGTCTTCACCGCGATCGCCATTTCTGGAAACGGCAGGATATCGCTCTCCCGACCGACCAGAGCGGCCAGGGTCGCCTTACGGTGATAATTGTGCTGCCGCACGTGGTCGCGCAGCGCCGCATTATAGACGTTGAAGCTGAGGATGGCATCGCCGTCACCTAGGGCCTTTTGCGACGGCACGCGAAATTCCGGCGCGAACAGGCGGCGGTGACGTCCCAGCTCGGCACCGAACACTTCGCTGACTTGATGCCAGGTGAGGAAGATGGGGAAACCGCTGGGGGCAGGCTGCGTCAGAGCGGCCCAGATCTCCCAGCCATGCCGGCGCATGGCCGCGATGTCTTGGGCGTCGCGATAGTCCAGCAATTGCTGCGATGGGCGCGGAAACCCCAAGCCAGCTGCAGCCTCGCTGTAATCGATCAGATTCCCGGTCGTGACCGGCCGACCCACCGTCTGACAGCCGATGGCTGCCGCCAGCGCCCCAACGACCAGAAGCAGCGGTAGGAGACTCAAGCGCTTCCAAAGCAGCCTACCCATCAGGTACACACCTCATATCATGTGCTGACACTGGCGCGGCGCCTCCTCCCCCCTATTGCGCTACCGGCGGCCGCCGCTTCCACACACCGGTGGCCTGTTCGAAGGCATACGCCAGTTGCAGCACTCCGAAATCATCCTGATGTCGTCCAACGATCTGCACGCCTACTGGCAGCCCCTCGGGCGTGAAGCCAGCCGGCACTGAGATCGCCGGATGTCCCGTCACGGTGATGTAATAACAGGACTTCATCCAGTCGATGTAGGTGTTCATCTTGACGCCGTTGATCTCGGTGACGTAAGGCTGCTTGACGTCGAACGGTGGCACCTGGCTGACGGGGAGAATGATGAACTTGTAGGTTTCCATGAATTGACGGAGCCGATGGTACAGCTCGGTACGCTTGCGCTCTGCCTGGCTGAGCTGGGGACCGGTCAGTTTCATCCCCAGCTCGACGTTCCAGATCACCGTATCCTTGACCAGGCCGCGCCGGCGTCTCACATGATCGCCATAGGCCAATTCCATGCGCCAGGCGCGCCAGACCTGGAAGATCTCGTCGGCATCCCTGAAGTCCGGGGTGGCGTCGTCGATCGCACACCCTAAAGCCTCGAACACCGCTCGTTGGCTGTCGAGCACGTCGCTGACCCGCGGGTCCACTGGAAGTCCGCCGAGATCACGGCTCCAGGCGATGCGTACGCCTTTGAAGTCACGCTCCAGCGGCCGTGCGAATAGGCTGCCCGGCTCGGCGATGGCGATCGGCGAGCGGGGATCAGGACCGGCGATGGCGCTGAGCATTAGCGCCGTGTCCTGCACCGTACGCGCCATCGGTCCCTGTACAGAGATCGGCCACCAGCCCAACATCGATGGCCATACCGGCACTCGGCCGGGGGACGTGCGGAAGCCGACGACGTTGCAGAAATTCGCCGGGTTGCGCAGCGAGCCGCCGGTGTCGCTGCCATCGGCAATGGGGAGCATGCCACAGGCCAGGGCGACGGCCGCCCCGCCGCTGCTGCCGCCGCAGGTCTTGGTGGTGTCGTAGGGATTGAGCGTCGCCCCGAAGACCTCATTAAACGTCTGTGAGCCGGCGCCGAACTCCGGCGTGTTGGTCTTGCCGATGGTAATCGCCCCGGCATTCCTCAGGCGTTCGACGATCAGGCCATCCTGATCGGGCACGTGATCCCGGTAAATGCGCGAACCATAGGTGGTGCGGATGCCCTTGGTCGGCACCAGATCCTTGTGGGCGATGGGCAACCCGTGCAGGGGACCGATCTCCTCGCCGCGCGCCAGCGCCTCATCGGCCCTCTTGGCCTGCTCCATGGCCTGGTCAGGCAGCAGCGTGACGATGGCGTTGACTTTGGGGTTGACGCGCTCGATTTGGGCCAGATGTGCCTCCATCACCTGCCGTGCCGAGAGATCCTTGACGCGCAGGCGACGGGCTAATTCCGTGGCCGTCAAGAAACAGATGTCGTGGTCGGGCATGATTCACTCCTCTTTACGCAAGACACGTCGTCCGCGATGAGACTCCGATCGTGGCGGCGGCAGCAGCGCTTCGTTATAACCCATCCCGTGTCGGAAGCCAAGTACGCTCTGCCGACGTGATGCAACATCGGCCGACTGTCCGCGATCGGCGGCTAGCATCGCCTCCCTATCCGATTGCCAGGACCTCGCCGTCGATGAGAACTAGGGTCGTCGGCACATCGCCTCGTTGTGCCTGCTGGACCCCCGCTCCAAGACGCCATCGATCCCTGAGGGCAGGTCTTCCCAGCTGCCATCCCAGACCAGTGGGATGGTGTGGCCAGCGGCGACGGCGTCGTCAGCGTCGCACAGGACGAGCTGAAAGCCGGCAAAGCTATCGAACAGCGATCGCCAAAGCCGGCTACAGACCGCATCGAGTCGCAGAAACTCAGGCCATGCTTCTAAGGTCAACTGACGCACGGGCTCTGCCAGGTCGGGTCTGTCTGCAAATGTGACGCGCGTATATGACATCGCCACCCACCTTCCAGGCGGTCTGCACATTCGCCATCGTGTAACCAGAGCACGCGCTCACCTTCCATGGGCACACTCCGAGACCCCAGTTAAACACAGGTCGCGCACCTGCGCAAGCGCTTTGCCGTCGTCGGCGGGCACTGTCGACGCACAACCAGGCAAGGCCGCAGGCGGATTGGCCCATGCCGTGATGGTCATGACCGACGTCGCTCGCCAGCTGCATGTAGTGGAGGCGTCTGCCATCAGGATCTAAGAGCCGTCCAGAGGTCTCAACCGACCAGGTATTAAAGGGTGGTCCTGGATGATATCTGGTCAGAGAACAGGCGAACAGGGCAGGGCCTCGTTATCGGGTCCACCGCAAAATCCGTGGCCTGCAACCTCACTTTTATGGGAGCAGCCATCTCCTGGCAGACCTGACCATTTCGTACTTGTACCAATGGCGGGATCTTGATAGAGTACGGTGTCCCGCGCTGCATATATCACCAGGTCGGGACTGGTGACGTGCTTGAACAGAGCTTCTCAGACCCAAAGGGCGTCATCCTGCCAGGGGATTGTCGAGGTCAATACGAGAGCAGCGAAGGAGATCACCATGCCTTTGACACTGGCCGAAGTTGAGCGCATGTTGCAAGCGGCGAAGAAAAAGGCGCAGGAGATGGGCGTGATCGTCGGCATTTCGATCGTCGATGCGCGCGGCGATCTGCTGGCGGCTCTGCGCTTAGATGGCGCGCTGTGGCGCACCATGCCGGTATCGCGCGGCAAAGCCTACGCCTCAGTGGCGTTCGGGGTGCCCAGCGGCGAACTGACCGAACGGGCCAACAACCCGGTGATGCGTGCCCTGATGCTGATGGAAGAGGGACAGATCATCCCCCAACAGGGCGCTGTGCCCATCAAGCGTGGCAATGAACTGCTCGGAGCCATTGGCGTCAGCGGTGCTAGAAGCGAGGAAGACGAGGAAATCGCGCGCGCCGGCGTCAATGCGCTGTAGCGGACGATGCGCTAGACGCAGGTGCCGAACCCGCCCGGCTTGGCCGTGAGAGGCCTAGCAGCCTGCCCTCAGCCCTCTCGTCGTTCCGAACGAGGGACTGAGGGGAGGGGAGGGGGCCTCAATCAAGATCACAGGGAGGCAGCGGACGGGGACGTAGCAGAGTTTTGACGTTGGGTGGCGTACCCGTGAGTCTGGAATGGCGCAACCGCCATCGTTGTACCCCAGGACTGCTTGTTATTAAACGGCAGCCTCATGGCCGTCAGCGCGCCGCCACGGCGATGCCGAGCTCGTGGGCCAGCCCGAGAATTTGCTGCCAGGTTTCCTCTTCCAGTGGAATGCCATCGCGCTCGCGTTGCTGGTGTGCTAGGAATTCCGGTTCGCCGGGGTATAGAATCGCCTCCACCCCTGGGGCTTTCGGGGCACTCTTGAGGTACTGCAATAGATCGTCGATTTCAGTGCGAAACTCCTGAGGGTCGACGAAGGCGCTGATATCGATGACGATGATGAAAGTGCCGTTACTGAAGCGCGTCGCCCCCGGGCGTGCATAGCCTGCCCGCGCCAGGATGCCACTCATAATTTCCACCACCATGGCGAGGCCATAGCCCTTGTGGCCGGCACTGCCGCCGAGCGGTAGGATGGCGCCGCGCGGCTCGCGGTAAAAGGCATTGGGATCGGTCGTCGGCTGCCCTTGGTTATCAAGAAGCCATCCCTCTGGGGTTTTCTCGCCGCGGTTGCGTTTCACGCGCACCTTACCCTCTGCTACGATGCTTGTCGCCATATCGAGGAGAAACGGGATGGGTCCTCCGGTAGGGAAGGCGATGGAGATGGGGTTGGTTGCCAGCCGTCCAGCCGCACCGCCGAACGGGGCCACGATCGGGGAGGCACCGCCACCGTTGACCATCATGATGCCAACCAGGTCTTGCTCCGCAGCCATGCGCGTGTAGTCGGCTAGTCGACCGACATGGTAGACATTATGGACGCCGACCGAGCTGATCTTCATCGCTTTGGCCTTGCGAATAGCCAATTCCATGGCTCGCCGCGCCACTACTTGACCGAGCCCCCAATTGCCGTTGACGAGGGCAGTGGCAGGGGATTCTTGGACGATCTCGAAGGCAGCCCCTGGCTGGACGTGCGCCGATTTGATGGCCTGCGCGTACTGCGGAATGCGGATGACGCCGTGCGAATCATGGCCAACGAGGTTGGCGCGCACCAGCAACTCGGCTACCCATGTCGCCTCATCGTGTGGCACGTTCAAGGCCTCGAAGATTCTTCTACCCAACGTTCGCAATTCCTCAGCACTTATCCTCGGCATGATTCCACCCCCAGGATACGGTGATCGACCGCCGCTTCCGCCTCTCGGACTATACTCTTCGCACTGTGGTCCGCACCATGATAGACAGGACATCGCCCCGAGAAGCTGCGGTCGAGTGCAGCCTCATCCTGTGAACACATAGGCACTTAGTGGGTTCCACCATGAATGCATCTAGTGGGTCTCGCCTTACGCATCGACGGGCCAAGGCGAAGATGGCAGGAATCGACAGAATTTCGGCAATACAGTCAGCGACCCTGCCTCGTTCTCAATCGAAATAGGCGAGCAGTTCCCTCAAATCGTGCACGACGAGATCCGCTGGGGCAAAGGCGACGCCTGGTTTGACATTGGAGGCGGTGATCAAGACGCTGAGGAGCCCAGCGGCGTTGGCACCTTTGATATCTGTCTCCACGTTATCTCCGACCATGACGGTGTCGTGCGCAGCCATCCCCAGCCGCCGTAGCCCCATTTCAAAGAATGCCGGCGATGGTTTGCCCACGATCTCGGGGGTTTTATAGGCCAGAGTACTGATGGCGGCGACGAGCGGTCCGACGCCGGCGGTATAGTTCCCATCTTCGATGGGCATGCGGATATCGGTATTAAGGGCGATAAACGCCGCGCCAGCATCGATCGCCCTGGAAGCTGCCACCATGCGGTCGATGTTGAAGTCGAGGTCACGACCGACCACGACGGCTAGGGCCTCCCGGCAGCGTTCGATGGGCAAGACTTCATGCCCGTCGCGGCGTAAGCGCTCCTGCAGCTGTGGTGTGCCGAGGCACAAGACTTTCGTCGGGCCGAACCGATACCGCAGAAACTCCCCAGCGGCGTCGAAGGTCGTCTGAATCTCGGCCGGCGCCAGGTCCAAGCCGATACCACGCAGCTCTGCCGCCAGCTCTCCCGCCCCTTTGGCAGAGGTGTTGGTCAGGACTAAGAGCGATTTCCCTTGCTGGCGCAGGGTTCTCAGCAGTGCCGCCGCCCCGGGAGCGGCTTGCCGACCGTAGCGCAAACAGCCGTCCAGATCGAAGAAAAACGCTCGATACGCGGCCAAGTCCATCGCATCCCCCGCCGTCAACAATCGGGGATAAAGTCAAGAGGTCTCTCACCAGGCGGCAATCCGGGGCGGTACTTTACCCCCGCCGTGCCTGGGTGTCAATCTGTGACTTTTCCGCCGCCCTTTCGTCAGGGGTATGGTACAATAGGCGCATCAATGCCTCAAAGATGGCTCCTTCTGCGCAATCGAAAGAGAACCATGCCCCGCCCTGGTTAGGGCGATGACATGCAGGATGTGAGGACAGGCGTGTTTCGTAAAGGAGAACGGTGTGGCCAGTGAGCAGGCTCCGCTTGAGGAACGTCGGCCGGACGACGAATTCGTCTACATCGATCAATCGCAACCGCCACAGCGGCTGCCCATTTTCCCGCTTCCGAACGTCCTGCTCTTCCCGAACATGGTGCTACCATTGCACATCTTCGAGGAGCGCTATAAGCGCATGGTCAACGACTGCCTGCAGGGGGATCGACTGCTAGGCCTCTTCCTCCTCCGGCGTGGGTGGGAGGAAGAGGGCGCAGTACCGACCCCTTATGACGTCGGAGGCATGGGACGAATTACGCGGGCCGTGCGCTATCCCAACGGCAGCCTGGACATCCTGCTCTCCGGTCTAGCTCGGGTGCACGTCCTCCGCTATGTCCAGGAGAAACCCTACCTCATCGCAGAAATCGAGATGTGGCCCGATGAGCCGGATGATTCCGAAGGCATGGAGGCGCTGACGCGGCGGATGGTAGGATTGTTCGAACGATTCGTCACTGTCAAGGCAGGCGAGAACCATGAGCTGTTGCGCGGCCTGAAGTTATTGGCCAGCCCCATCGACCTACTGCACTACGTGGTGACCAACATGCCGCTCGATCTCCACCAGAAACAGGAGATCATGCATTTGCGTCCGATCGACGAACGCGTCACCATGATGATTACCTTGTTGAATCGCGAACTGGCCAATCTTTGATCAGCTGCCTCTGCAGCCCGGCCTCCGTGCGACACGCTCGGTCCTTCGGCACGTATTTGAGGTATTCTCACCTCAGCCAATGGCAGGAGCGGACGCGCTAGCGTTCTCCCTGGTTTTGCGCGGCGCTCACGCCGCCCTCTCCCGAGGGGGTTATCTTTCCCCACATCGTTGAGGGAGCTTTTGTAAGTCTTGGGAATTTCAGCGATGCTGATTTGTCGCGGCCTTTGAGCGGATCTGTTAAATCTCCCTTTCTTTCAAGGACTTACAGAAGTGTGGGTGAAAGTAACCCCGAGGGGAGAGGCGGATTAGGGCAGTCTACAGGTCAGCCTGGAGCACCCCCCGAACCGCAAGGACCCTCAAACCGTCGCATGCCCCTTACCCCACCCTCGCCGCATGGGAGTGCGGCACGACTTTGGCGCCTGGTCCCTCATCTCAGGGACAACCGTCTGGCACGAGGTAGGTATACGCCTGAAAACTGCGGCGATACCCCGCCAGCATTTGCTGCGCCACACGTTTGGCCAGCGTCCCAGCCCGTACCTGCGCTTTCACCTGATTGGTAAACCGACGCTGCAAGTCCTTCACATCGTACCGCACATACTGCAAGACATCGTCGATCGTATCACCAGGGATGACCTGCTCGATTTGGGGCTCACCATCACCATCCATGGTGATCAAAGCCTCGTGAACGGTGCCGAACAGATTGTGAAAATCCCCGATGATATCCTGATACGCCCCCACGAAGAGCACTGCCAGATGATAGGGGCCGTTGTCGAAGCGATGAAACTCCAGCATGTCCTTCACGTCCTTGAGATCGACGAAGCGGTCGATTTTACCGTCGGAGTCGCAGGTGATATCGCCAAGGGTGGCTGCCTCTGTCGGCATTTCATCGAGCCGATGGATGGGGATGATCGGGAACAGTTGCTTAATGGCCCAGAAGTCGGGCACCGACTGAAACACCGAGAAGTTGCAGATGTATTTGGAGGCCAGCGCCTTCTGCAGCAGCTGGAAATCGTCCGAGACGTCCTCGGCGCGGCGAGCATAACGGGCCGCCTTGCGACAGACCTCCCAGAAAAGTGCCTCGCCGCGGGCCCAATCTTCGAGGCTGAGATATCCCAGGTTGAACAGCGAGAACAACTCCTCCTGGAGCTCGATGGCATCGTGGTAGGATTCGCGGTAATTCTTGGGAGTCAGCTGGTCGAGCAATTCGGTGAGGCTGACGATGATTTGGGGCGACTCTGCATCCGCTTTACCGTCTTTAAACGCCTGTGGAGGATGCACAGCCCGCTGCACGTTGATGATCAGCAGTGAATGGTGGGCAACGACGGCGCGTCCGCTCTCGGAGACGATGGTCGGCTGGCGTGTCCCCTCCTGCTCGCAAATTTCCTTAATCGTATAGACGACGTTATTGGCATACTCCTGGACCGTATAGTTAATGCTTGAATCCGAGGGGGTCTGGCTGCCGTCGTAGTCGATCCCCAAGCCGCCGCCGACGTTGAGGTATTCCAGTTCAACCCCCGATTTATACAATTTGGCGTAGATGCGGGCCGCCTCGCGCACCGCGTTCTTGATGCGCCGAATATCGGTCACCTGCGAGCCCAGGTGAAAGTGCAACATCTTGAGCGCATCTTGCATGCCATACTGGGTGAGCATCTCCAGGGCCTGTAAGACCTCGCCGATCTGCAGGCCGAACTTCGACAGCTCACCGCCGCCCTCCTCCCATTTGCCGCTGCCGCGGGAGAAGAGTTTGACGCGGATGCCTAAGAGGGGTTTGATGCGAGCCCGTTTGGCGACGCGAATGATGCCTGCCAATTCCCCCAGGTTTTCGAGCACCAGGACGATGTTTTTACCCAGCATGCGGCCGTACAGGGCCATGCGGATGAATGTCTCGTCCTTCAACCCATTGCAAATCAGCAAGGCGTGCGGGTTGTCGTGCATGGCCAGCGCCATGGCCAGCTCAGGTTTGCTGCCCACTTCCAAGCCGTAATCATAGGGGCGTCCCGCACGCATGATCTGTGTGACCACTTCCCGACGTTGATTGACCTTGATCGGGTACACGCCGCGATACTGACCGCGATAGCCCCCTTCGGCGATGGCGCGGGCGAACGCCTCGTGCAGGCGGATGATCTGCGATGAGATGATCTGCGGAAAGCGCAGCAACAGCGGAGGGTGCAGGCGCTGTTCCCCCAGGGCATCGACGATGGTTTTAACATCGATGCCCGGCCCTTGGCCAGGGTTGGGGTGGGCCAACAAATGGCCTTTGCGGCTGACGCTGAAATAGCCCGCCCCCCAGTTCTCTAATCCGTAGATTTCCTCGATGTCGCGACGGCTGATGCTCATGAGTCATCCCCCGACCAGTAGAACGTTCTCGAAACCCGACGGCATCACACGCTGGGCTTTGGCCGGTGATAGTAGACTGGCCTGGGCGCCCGAATTCCTGGCAAAATTCTTCAATATTCTAATGATTGTTCGAGAGATGGCAAGTTAAGAACGCGGTAAAAAATCAGCCCCGAGGGACGGCGCTAGGGGTGTCCCCGGTGATCGATCTCGGGCATGGCGTAGGAATCGATACGGGCGAGGAGGTCGGATAATCGTTGCCGGTGACGGTGTTTGGCGGCTCGGAGGTCTTGCAGCAGGCGCTGCGTCTGGGGGACAGCGATCCAACCTAGCTGTTCGTGGTAGCGCTGAGATATGGCGCCGATCGCGGCAAGATCCGCCGCAATCAGGCGCCAAATGGTGGATACAGGCATCACCTCCGCAGTGTCCCGACTGCTGTCCGTGGGGACACTGCCCCCCAGGGCCTGTAGGTGTTCGGCCAGGAGTTGCGCATGACGCTCGGTATCGGCGGCGATCTGCCCCAACGCCTCGCGGAAGGGGTCGCTAGGCATGAGCGCCGCATGCGCGCGCAGTTGTGTGGCCAGGCGTCGTTCCTCTCGATAATCCTGCTGCAATGTCGCTACGAGGTCCTGTCCGGCAGGTTCCGACAGCGCGCGGCGCAGTTTGTCGGCGAAGTTCACCAGTGGCTTGATCAGTGTTTCTTGGATCGTGGTCTCACAAGAAGGTTCCGACGTCATGCGAGCTCCAGCGATAGAGTTGATGGACGGCAACGCACCCGTGAGCTGATTGCCGCCGCTTCGATCCGTCCGTACCTGTCGCCTTATTCCAGCGATGGCGGGCTATTCAACAGACGAAATAGCGCCGCATCGCCTGGCAGAACGAGCAAGGTCTCCGGGGTCAGCACATCATCATAGGCTTCCAGGGTTCGCGTGAAGGCATAGAAACGCGGATTCTGTTCATAAGCACTGGCATAGACAGCCGCGGCCGCCGCATCCCCTTCGCCGTGCAGTCGCTGGCTCTGTTCGTAGGCGCGGGCGAGGATGATCTCGCGCTCTTTATCCGTCTCAGCGCGTAATTTAGCGGCCTCCTCTTCTCCCTCCGAGCGATAACGTTTGGCGATACGCTCGCGCTCGGCCACCATGCGGGCGAACACGCTCTGCTGCACTTCGCGGGGCAGGTCAGCTCGCTTGATGCGTACATCGATCAATTCTATGCCGAAAGCGTCGGTGCGCTTCCGCGCCGTGTTGGCGACCGCCTCCATGGTCGGCTCGCGGTGCTCTGAGGTGACCGGTGCGAACTCCTGCCCGGCAATCGCCTGGCGCAATTCCGAGAACACGATATCTTCGATGCGTGCCCGGGCCCCATCCAGCGTGGCCACGCTGATGAAGAAGGCCAAAGGATCTTTGATCCGCCACCGCGCCACATAGTCCACCACCAGGCGTTTCTTGTCGAGGGTGAGATACTCCGCGGGAGGCGCATCGGTGGCCAGGACGCGTTTGTCGAAGCGATGGACGGTCTGCACGAAGGGCAGCTTGGCGTGCAAGCCGGGCTCCGTCACGGTGCGAATGTAGGCGCCAAATTGCGTAATAATCGCTTGCTCCCGCTCATTGATCGTGTACAGCACCTGCGGAATCAGCACCCACAGGGCGACAATCACTACAACTACCCCGAAGAGAATCCGTTTCATCGCGTCGCCCTCCCTGGCTGAGGCCCTGTCTGAATGGCCGATTGGTCGTCACTCTGCGTCCGCATCCCGTCCTTGGCCGACGGACCGAGCATGCGCGGCCCTTGCTCGCGCAGCGGCAGGAACGGTAGCACCCCGCCCTCGAGCTGTGGGCTAATGATGATCTTCTGGGCTTTGGGAAGGACGCGTTGCAAGGCTTCCAGATAGAGGCGTTGTTCCGTGACTTCCTGAGCGCGCTCATACTCCTTGAGGACGGTGACGAACTTGGCCGCATCCCCCTCTGCCCGAATCAGGCGTTGGGCTTTATAGGCCTCTGCGGCGCGAATCATCTGCTCAGCACGCCCGCGCGCCTTGGGGATCACGTCTTCCTGATAGCCGAGGGCTTCGTTAATGAGGCGTTCGCGATCCTCGCGGGCACGGACCACCTCGTGGAACGCGTCTTTGACCTGCTCCGGTGGGTCGACGACTTGTAGCTTCAATTCCGTCACGATGAGTCCCGCTTCATAGGTGTCCAAGAGCTGTTGCAGGAAGTCTCGGGCGCTCTCCTGCACCCTGACGCGGCCCACGGTCATGGCGTCATCGATAGTGGTACGCCCGATCACACTGCGCAGAGACACCTCTGTGGCGTCCCGCAACGCCTGGTCGGGATCTCGCACGCGAAAGAGATATTGGCCAGGGTCTTTCACCCGATACTGCACGATCGCCTGGGCATCCACGATGTTTTCATCGCCGGTCAGCATGAGCGATTCTTGCGGCACAACGCGGTAGCGCGGGTCGCTGCGGAAGCCCACTTCGACGCGTCGCACCACGGCGAGATTGACCACCTCAACGCGTTCGATGGGACGCGGCAGATGGTAGCGCAGGCCGGGCGCCGTCCTACCGACCTCCTTGCCGAAGCGGAGCACGACCCCCTGCTCGCCGGGTCCTACGACATAGAATCCCGTGGCCAGCCAGATCAGGGCCGCAATGGCCACAACCACGCCGACGACGATGAAGGGAGCCCTGGGGGATTGCCGCTGCCACTGTTGCCAGCGTTCCGCCAGCTGGCCAAAGACCTCATCTCCCTCAAATTCAGGGGGGAATGGGCGTCGTTGCATGACGTTCCCTCCTCTTGTCATCCGGGGGGTACGCGACAGTCCAGCTGACCCGCCAGTCACGGAAGTGTTAGTTGCCGTGCCCCCGTTATAGGTGTAGTTCGAGCTTCATCTGCAAAAAGCGCGACAGCCCGGTCTTGGTGACCAGTCCGACCATGCGGTCGCGCTCCATGACGACCAGGCGTCCGAGTCCCTCCTCAGCCATGCGCTGAAAGGCCACTGAGACATCTTCCTCGGGAGCGATGACGAGCTGCCCGGTCAGCGGCCTCATGACTTCGCGCACCGTCAGGCGGTCGTACTCCTCCTGGGTGACCCGCTTCACATCGCCTAGCGCCACCAAGCCCACGACGCGGCCGTTCTCCACGACGGGGAACCCGCCATAGCCATGGGCCAGAAAATAATCGTTGATAAGTTGCCTGAGGCCGAGATCCGGCGGAACGGTGAGGACGTCTTTCACCATGATATCGCGGACGGCCACCCCCGCCAGCGCCTCTTTCAGCACCACCTGGGTATAACTGGCCTGAGCCCCCTGCAGGAGGAAAAAGCCGATCAACGCCATCCACACCCCTTGAAAACCCGCCCCCGCGAAGAGCGAGAAGGCGCCGAAGATGATCAATACATAGGCAAATCCCTGTCCGATACGGGTGGCCAGATAGGTGGCTTTCTTTAAGTTTTTCGTGATACCCCAGATGGCGGCGCGCAGGATACGACCGCCGTCGAGGGGGAAAGCTGGCAGGAGGTTGAAGACCGCCACTACCAGATTCAGGCCAACGAGATACAGCGCGATGGCGGTGAGAGACGCCTCGCTCCCACCGCTGTGCATAGCCCGCCAGATGATCCAGAAGAATCCCGCCAGCGCGAAGCTGGCGAGTGGCCCAACGACCGCGATCAAAAATTCGGCGCTCGGCTTGGGTGGTTCCTGCTTCATCTCCGATACGCCCCCCAACGCGAACAGTGTGATGCCAGCGATCGGCACGTGAAGCCTTTGGGCCATGAGGGCATGCATCAATTCGTGCACAAGCACGGATCCGAAGAGAAAAAGCGCCGCGATAATGCCTCTGATCCAATAGGCCGCGATGGGCAGGTCGGGATACTGTTGGGGGAAATAGCCGCTCGCCAGCGTCCAGCTTAGCAGGCCGAAGATAATGAGCCACGTGAAGTGAATGCGGATCGGAATGCCACGAATAGCCCCAAGGACCCATGAGCTTCGAAACATAAAGCCATCCCTCGTGGTCAGCGTCGGCAGCGATCGGGACGGGGCCGAAGTGGCTTCCTTCGACTAGCGCTTTAGGATGACGACTCCTTGGGTGCGACCTCGCTTAGGACCTGCGGTCCACCCACCATTGCAGCCCAAGCCACCCTCGTCTCCTGAGCAACTGCCGCCGCAAAAGTGTTGGATCGATGCGATACTTGAACAGCTTCTGGCCATCGAGGAATCCCACCGGGATCTCCTCATGGAAGGCCTCGTACAGGGCCGGATCGGTGGTGATATCGATTTCTTGTACCTCGAAGGAAAGCTCTCGACGAAGTGCTAATAGAACCGCTTTTGCCTCATCGCACAGGGTGCACTCTGGCTTGGTATAGAGCATGATGCGATACACTGATCAGTCGTCCTTCACCACACCTGCCGCTTTCGACCATTGTCCAGGGATGTTCCATCACGCCACGGCTGCTGAGATGGTTTATCCCTCGTAACTATGCAGGAACTATGTAACATGTCCCCTAGCGAAAGTAAAGGCCGATCGACCTGTCCGCCTCGTTGGTGGCACCACTCCCAACTGCGGGTGACGTCGAGGCTTGATGACGGCCAGACCTGTCGTTCGAAGGTACCCAAGCGAAGGATACTATCACCGTCAAGCGTCAGGCTAGAGTGAACCCAGCGCCGTCAATAATGCCGGATCAAAGTCGCTCCGAGGTAGTAGTGTTTGAGAATGGCTTCGTGGTCGTAGCCCATCTCAGCCATGCCCTGACTGCACCATTGACAGAGGCCCACGCCATGTCCCCAGCCTTGACCGGAGAAGAGCGCACGCCCGCCGTGGAGGGTGACGGTGAAGCGCGTGCTGCGGATGATCTCAGGCCCCACTGCCAGCCGAAAATCCGTGCCGCGTAACACCGTTTCCCCACGCGTATGGCCAAGCTTCAAGAGGATAATGCGGCCGGTCGGACTGCGTTGGAGGGGTTCGATGCGCTGGATACGGCCGATCATGTAGCCTTTTTTCCCGAGAGCGCCCTGAAGCTCCTGGAGGGACAGGGCGGCCGACCATTGCACGTAGGGGGATGCCGGATGGATTGAGGTTTTCACCGCTCGCAGGCAGGGATGCGGGGACGACCAGACATGCTCGCTGTTTTCGGTATAGCCGGCGGATTCGGCATGGTAATAGGCGGGAATGAGTTGGCCCTGACAGGTCAGAACGAGGCCGCGGGTTTCGTCAACAGCCTGCGTAGTGCGCGGATGTTCCGCTCCATAGCCATCGTAGGCCTGATCCCGCACGTATTCGGCAGCCACGTCGTAATCGCCGTGGGTGTGGCGTTGGCGTTTGTACAGCGTGTAGGTGCGCGCCACGATCGCCTGGGCGCGGAGTGCCGCCATTTCCCATTGCGGCGGGGCTTCTTTCGGCACCACGCCGTAGAGATACTCTTCAAGGTCGAGGATGTTGACGACTATGAGTCCTCGGTCACGCCTCTTGATCGCCAGACCTCCCCGATACAGGCGCCCGCCGGCATAGATGACCCCCTCTTGGCTGTGAGGCAGGACTTGAAGCTCCTCAACCTCAAGCCCTAAGCTGGGAATCACCACGTGTGTGGGCCCAGCCTGAAGGAGAAGGCTGCGCCAGCCATCCGTCGCCTCGGATACCGGAATTAGTCGCTCTGGACGGCTGTGCAGCTCATAGGATGGGGGAATGAACAGTTGGAAGGTGGCGAGGTTTTGGAAGAGGAGGACTCGCAGGGGTACCGAGCCCGCAGTCGTGGGGATGGCCGGTACAAGCCCGAGCATTCCCAGGAGGAGGAGAAGATGGCGAAGGTTAGACGGAGCCGTCCGACGAGTTCGACCGAGCGCGGGAGTCCGCATCGTCCTCCTCCAGCCTCCTCGACTCTTGGATAAGCTGCGCATACAAACGGGCGATAGAAGTCGGTGGCAGCGGCCCCGGGTTTTCTCGTTGCACCCGTATGAGGATCTCTTCTTCGCGATGTGGGACGTGCACCGGCAGCCCTAATGTCTTTTTCACTTTGCCGATTTCGAGGGCTAGTTTGGCGCGCTCATTGAACAGTCGCAATAGCTCAGCATCGATGCAATCGATGCGTTGCCGCAGGTCGTCGATGTTGTCCATGGACCTGTGCACTCCTTCGGGCTCGTGTGCCCGGCTCTCCCACGCTAGGCGTTGTCGGGGACATGCTCTCCGCTCAGGAAGCGGCATGGTGATAGCACAAATCCTCCCCGTATGTCAAGCTAGCATCGCCATCCAGTCTAGCATGGCTGGGTGCGATGGCCGCGGGACGGCAATCTCCCGCCCGCGTCATGGACGCCTACCATCGTCACAGCGTTGTGCTATAGTAAAACACTCAGGAGGACAGAGCCCGATGATGGTTCGGATGGCACCTGCCATCGGATGGAGAGAGGCAGCGATAGGGGAAAAGGCTTTATGAGTCAAAGGAGAAAGGCAGCGCGGCAGCAGGCCGTGGGTCAACGGCAGAGGCGGAAACACCGACGACTGGCACTGATGATCGCTGCTCCCGTGCTGGTCGCCACCGTCGTGACCGTGATCATGCTAACGCGGCAACCGGCCTACAGCGGATTCGAGGTTATCGGCAAACAGCCCGCCATCGTGCAAGTGTTTCTCCCCGGTTGACCGAACTGCGCGCAGCTCAAGCGCGTCGTGGACGCGCTCCGATCTGAGTTTCAGGGACACGTGGCCTTTGTGCTGGCCGACTTGAATAGCGTCGAAGGCCAAGCGTTTGCCGCCCGTCATGAGGTCGGTAACACGACGCTGGTGTTCTTCGATGCGACCGGACGACGCATAGCGACGCTCGTCGGAGTGCAAGAGGAATCCACTCTGCGGGAGCGCATTCGCGCGAGTTTTGGCCTGTAGGGTATCGCGAGACGGCGATATTCGGCCGTGATCCTTGATCATCCTGCTGAAGTTTGCTATGCTGGCCGTGACTCAGACTGGAGTTTCGACGCTTTTCCCCTTCGCCGCCGTTGCATTCCTCATCCGCCTTCAGGTAATGCAGGTCCATGGATGAAGCGACCTAAAGAGTTCGCTGAACTAATTCTGGCTTCGCTCAGTGACGGTATCGTCATCGTCGATCCTGCCTGCCGAGTGGTCATGCTTAACCCCGCCATGGAGGAGATGACAGGGATCTCGTCGCGGCGTGTCGTTGGCAAGCCGCTCGCCACGCTACTGCCCAAAGCCTCACTCATTCCGGCGCGTGTCGTCGCCACCCTGAATACTGGTCATCCTTTCTTCGCCCCGGAGGCGGAGTGGCAGCAAGGGGATGGAAAGCCATTTCCCACCAGCGTCAGCATCTCCTCGCTGATGGACAGAGCCGGGAAGAACCTTGGGGCTGTGCTCGTCGTCAAAGACCTCCGACGCATCAAGGAGTTAGAGGAGAGCCAACGGCCGGGTGAGCGTCTGAATACCTTTGGGGTGCTAGCCGCAGCGATGGCGCATGAAATCAAAAACCCCCTGCTGGGCATTCGCGGTGCCGCTCAACTGCTGCGCGACGAGCTTCCGACGGACGGCGCGCGCGAGTATACAGACGTGATCATTCGTGAGGCAGACCGTCTCAACGCCCTGATGGAAGACATGCTCGATTTCGCTCGGCCGCATTCCCTGCAGCGCACCCCGGTGAATCTGCATCAGGTGTTGGATACCGTTATCGCCTTGGAGCGGCAAGCCTATGAACTCCATGGTATGCAGATCAAACAGCTATACGATCCCAGCTTGCCCGATCTTTGGGCCGATCGTAACCGTTTGATCCAGGTCTTTCTCAATCTGGTGCGCAATGCCAGGGAAGCGATGTCACGCGGTGGCACCCTGATCGTTGCCACCAAACACGCCGGGGAGCCCGTTCGTATCGGACCGGGGGGCGGGCCCATGTTATTGGTCGAGCTCACGGACAACGGCTGCGGCATTCCCCCCGAGGTGCAGCAGAACTTGTTCACGCCGTTTTTTACGACGAAGGCCAAAGGATCAGGGCTCGGCCTGGCCATTTCCCATCGGATCGTCGAGGAACACGGCGGACGCTTCATCATCAGGAGCGTCGTCGGACAGGGCACCACGGTGCGGGTTTATCTCCCCCTCAGTCTAGGTGTGACGGGAGGGTCATTGAAGGAAGAGGCAGCATGGCCGAGGCGCGGATCTTAGTGGTGGACGACGAGGAGAGCATCCGTTGGGTCTTGACCCGTGGCTTAGCGCGGCGCGGATGGACAGTCCAGAGCGCCGAAAATGGGCACACAGCGCTGCGGCGTCTGACCGAACAGGACTATGACCTGATCTTCCTCGATGTGCGTCTTCCCGATATCGATGGCCTGACCTTACTCGAACACCTGCGCGCGCAGCCGACGCCGCCGATGGTTGTAGTGATGACGGCGCAGGCAACCGTCGATACCGCGATCAACGCGATGAAAAAGGGGGCATTCGAATACATCATCAAACCTTTCGATCTCGAAGACATCGTGGCCTTGGCCCAGCAGGCATTGCGCGTCAAGGCGGCCGCCGAGGAGGTGACGACGGCTCCTGTGCCGCTGGGGCTGCGTGACAGCCTGCATGCCAACGGTCTCATCGGCCGCACCGAGCCCATGCAGCAGGTCTACAAGATGATCGGCATGGTGGCCGACCGGGATGTGACGGTGTTGATCGAAGGGGAGAGCGGCACCGGCAAGGAGTTGATTGCTCGCGCTATTCACCGTCACAGCAGACGCAGCAAACGACCCTTTGTGACGGTAAATTGTGCGGCCATCCCCCATGAGTTGCTCGAGAGCGAACTCTTCGGCCACGAGAAAGGCTCGTTCACAGGCGCTACGGCCACCACCCTCGGCAAATTCCAACAAGCTGACGGCGGCACCATTTTTCTGGACGAAGTCGGCGACATGGACTTCAACTTGCAAGCGAAATTGCTGCGCGTCCTGCAGGAGCGAGAGTTCTATCGGGTGGGCGGGCGTGATCCGATTCGCGTCGATGTCCGCATCATCGCCGCCACCCATCAGGATCTCGGATTGGCCGTCGCGCAGCGCACCTTCCGCGAAGATCTGTACTATCGCCTCAACGTTATCCCCATCTATGTGCCGCCGCTGCGACAGCGGCGTGAGGACATTCCACTGTTGATCGACTATTTCCTTCAGCGCTTCGAGACCGAACTGGCCACCGGCCCGAAATTTCTCTCGCAGGAAGCTCGTGCGCTATTACTCAGCTACCATTGGGGGGGCAATGTCCGTGAGCTGGAAAACGTGCTGAAACGGGCCATGGTCCTGACGACCAGCAGCGTGATTCTACCGCAACATCTCCCCGACTCCATTCGTGGCGGGGCGAAAGAGGAAGACGACGCCCACCTGTTGCGCCGACTCGTGGAACGGAAGGCGCGCGCGCTGCTGATGAACCTCCAAACCGGGGGCAATGGCGACATTTATCACGTCATCTTGAATGAGGTCGAGCGCTTCCTCCTCCAGGTGATCCTCGATGAAACCGACGGCAATCAGCTGCGCACCGCCGACCTCCTCGGGATCAATCGGAACACACTCCGGAAAAAAATCCGCGAACTTGGGGTGGAAATTCGGCGGAGCTCGAAATTCCCAGCAACCCCACATGTGTAAGGGGTCAGCGCCGCTACCAGTGAGGTGCCTCCGCCTGGCCCACGGCCGTCCGCCGATGGCCGAAGCCGGCGGGATGGGTTCATCCGAGATGAGGGAGAAAGCGATGATGCCACTAGCCGCAGTGATTCTGGCCGCAGGCAAAGGGACGCGCATGCGAAGCAAAACGCCCAAAGTCCTCCAGCCAGTAGCCGGACGGCCGATGATCCTCTATGTCGTAGAGCTGGCCCAAGCGCTCGGCGCCACGCCGGTGGTCGTGGTGGTGGGGCATCAAGCCGAGCACATCAAGCGAGCGCTGCCGCCCGGCGGCTGGGTCGCCGTGGAGCAGACCGAGCAGTTGGGAACCGGACATGCCGCGCGGCAGAGCGAGCAAGTCTTGAAGGATTTTCCAGGTGATATCCTGGTGCTGCATGGGGATGTCCCCCTGCTGCGCCTCGAAACGCTACGCCGCCTCAGAGAAGCCCACCGCAGCTCAGGTGCGGTGGCGACGTTGCTCACCGCCGTCATGGAGCGGCCGGGTCGGCTGGGTCGAGTGGTACGCGAGCCCGGGGGACGAGTGGCGCGCATCGTCGAGGCCCTGGACGCCACGGAGCAAGAGCGGGCGATCCGCGAGATCAACACCGGCACCTATTGTTTCCAGGCCAGCTTCCTGTTCACCGCCCTGCAGGATCTCACCCCCGATAACGTCAAGAGTGAATACTATCTCACCGACGTGATCGGCGCCGCCTGCCGAGCCGGCCTGCGCGTCGAGGCTGTGCAGACCGACGATTGGCGTGAGGCCGTGGGCGTCGATTCGAAAGCCGACCTCGCCAATGTCGAAGAAATCCTACGACAGCAAGTGCTCGACCGCCTCATGGCCAATGGTGTCACCGTCCTTGATCCGCATTCGACCTATGTGCACCCTGAAGTTCAGGTGGGGGCCGATACAGTGCTTTATCCCAATACGTATCTGTATGGGCGCACGGTGATCGGCGAGAACTGTCAGGTGTGGCCCAACAGCGTCATTCGCGATAGCGTCCTGGGAGATGACGTCGTCATCTATCCGTCGTGTGTGATCACCGACAGCACTATCGCCGCTGGCTCGCAAGTTGGACCTTTTGCGCATCTCCGTCCCGAATCGAGCCTTGGCGAGCGCGTCAAGATCGGCAATTTCGTCGAGGTGAAGAAATCCCGTATCGGCGACGACACAAAGGCGTCGCACCTGAGCTACATCGGCGATGTGGTGATGGGCAAGGATGTCAACGTGGGTGCGGGTTTCATCGCCTGCAACTACGATGGCGAGACCAAACACGAGACGATCATCGAGGATGGCGTCTTCATCGGCAGCGATAGCCAGATCATCGCGCCTCTGCGCATCGGTCGGGGGGCATATATCGCCACCGGCACCACGGTGCGCAAGGAGGTGCCGCCACACGCCCTCGTCTACAACACGAAAGATCAGGTCCATCGCGACAACTGGGCCTTGCAACGCGCGCCGAAGTCCCACGCCCAGGCGGAGTCGAAGGGTGCGGACCATTCAACATAATTCCTGAGCGGAGGGTTGAGTGCGAGCTTCAAAGTGAGTTACAGAGGAAGGCTTCAGCGGGTCGTTGGAGGATATGTATCATGTGTGGGATCATCGGGTATATCGGTGAGCAGAACGCCGTGCCAATTCTAATCGACGGGCTGAAACGTCTAGAATATCGCGGCTATGATTCGGCGGGAATCGCCGTTCTCAACGGCAACCAATTGGCGATTCGTAAGGCGGTAGGCAAGCTGAAGAATCTCGAGGGCGTGGTGTGGAGTGACCCACCGACGGGCACCCTCGGCATCGGGCACACGCGCTGGGCCACCCACGGCCGAGTCACGGAACTCAACGCCCATCCCCACGAGACTCGGGGGTTCGTCGTCGTCCATAACGGCATCATCGAAAATTACCTGGCGCTCAAGGAAAAGCTCCTGGCCGAGGGGCATGAATTCCGTACCGAAACCGATACCGAGGTGATCGTGCATCTGATCGCCAAGCATTGCACCGGCGACCTCACGGCAGCCGTCCGGCAGGCCTTACAGGAAGTCGTCGGGGCCTATGCCATCGCTGTGCTGAGCACGGATGATCCCAATACCGTGGTAGGGGCGCGCCATGGCTGTCCGCTCGTAGTCGGCCTGGGGCAGGGTGCCTATTTCCTCGCCTCGGATATCCCGGCCGTCTTGAACCACACGCGCGATGTCATCTTCCTCGACGATGGCGAAGTGGCGACGCTGACGCGCGAAGGGGTGCGCGTCACCACCCTGGATGGACAGGTGGTCAGTAAGGAGGTTCGCCATGTGACCTGGGACCCCATCATGGCCGAGAAGGGGGGCTACAAGCACTTCATGCTGAAAGAGATCTACGAGCAGCCCCGGGCCGTTCTCGATACCTTCCGCGGCCGCCTGGTCCCGGAAACCGGCACGGCGATCCTCGATCTGGGTAAGGCCACGCCGGCTTTGCAGCGGGCCGACCGTGTGACTCTCGTGGCCTGTGGCACCTCCTGGCATGCGGCGTTGATCGGCAAATATATGTTCGAGGCGCTGGCCCGAATTCCGACGGAGGTGGATTACGGTTCGGAGTTCCGCTATCGTCAGCCGGTCCTCGATCAACGCTCACTGTTCGTGGGGATCTCGCAATCGGGCGAGACGGCCGACACCATTGCCGCGGCACGCGAGGCCAAACGCTTTGGCGCCACGGTGCTGGCTATCAGTAACGTCATGGATAGTACGCTGGCGCGGGAGTCGGATGGGGTCTTTTACACCCACGCCGGCCCGGAGATCGGCGTGGCCGCGAGCAAAACCTTTACCACACAATTGGTGTCGCTGTATCTGCTGGGATTAGCGCTGGGCCGTCAGCGGGGTGCGCTCTCGGAGGGGCAGGGCAAACGATGCGCGCAAAACCTCTTGCAGCTGCCACGCTTGATGGAATCCGTGTTAGAGCAGGAGGAGGCGGTTGCCGAGCTGGCGCGTCAGTTCGCGGCAAAGCGGGATTTTCTCTTCCTCGGCCGTGGGTTGGGTTTCCCGATCGCCCTAGAGGGGGCCCTGAAACTGAAGGAATTGTCGTATATTCACGCTGAGGGCTATGCCGGCGGCGAGATGAAGCATGGCCCGATCGCGCTGATCGACCAAGAGATGCCGGTCGTCGTCATCGCGCCGCGTAGCAGCGTGTATGATAAAATTCTCTCCAACGTCGAAGAAATCCGTGCCCGTGACGGCATCGTGATCGCAGTGGGAACGGAAGGAGACGACGAGTTGAAACGGCATGCCGATTATGTCCTGTATGTGCCAGATGTCGCCGAGTTGTTGCAACCACTGGTGACCGTGCTGCCGCTGCAGTTGCTGGCCTACCATATCGCCGTACGCCGCGGCTGCGATGTCGATCAGCCACGTAACTTAGCGAAGAGCGTGACCGTCGAATGAGCGAGCGGCCGGCCTCGGACAAATCGCACCTCTCACCGGTAGATGTGCTGGCGGGCCTGAACGCATCGCAACGCCAGGCGGTGTTGCATGTCAATGGTCCCCTGCTGATTTTGGCGGGTGCCGGGTCAGGGAAGACCCGTGTCATCACGCATCGCATCGCCCACCTCATCGGCGCGCATGGCGTTGCTCCCTGGCAGATCCTGGCTCTGACCTTCACCAACAAAGCGGCCGAGGAGATGCGCCAGCGCGTCGAGCGTCTCCTCGGCACCGCCAGCCAAGAGATCTGGGTCAGCACCTTTCATGCCGCCTGCGCCCGCATACTGCGGCGTGACATCGAACATCTCAAGCACCACACGCGAAGTTTTGTCATCCTTGACAGCGCCGATCAGTCTGCCCTCATCAAAGAGTGTTTGCGCGAGCTGAATATCAGCTCCGATCGCTATGCCCCCCAGGCCATCGCTGGCCGCATCAGTCGACTGAAAAATCAACTCATCACGGCCGAGCAATTCGGCACCGGGGCGCAGAACTTCGGCTTTGAAGAGCAAGTGCGGCGCGTGTATCAGCTCTATCAAAAGAAGCTGCTGGAGCAGAATGCCCTGGATTTCGATGATTTGCTCATGCAGACAGTGGAACTCTTTGAAGAGGTGCCAGGGGTTCTGCACAATTATCAGCAAAAATTCCGCTATATTCTCGTCGACGAATACCAGGATACTAATCACGCTCAATACCGTATCATCCGCCTGCTGGCCGCCGAACACCGCAATCTTTGCGTGGTGGGCGACGATGATCAGTGTCTCCCGCCCGGAACGATGATCCAGACGCCTTTGGGACCCAAAGCCGTAGAGCGTCTAAAAGAGCGCGACCAGGTGATCTCGGCGACTGGATGGGGCACCTCGGGTGTCATGACGGTGGACAAGGTTGCAATGCGTTCGTACAAAGGCCCTTTAGTCCGCATCTCTTTCGAGGGTGGCGGAGAGGTCCGCGCCACTCCGAATCATCTGTGCTTTGCCCGTCTCAGGCCTGATCCATCTCTGCATTATGTGTATCTGATGTGGAAGAGGGGCGTGGGCTACCGCATTGGGGTGACCCGTGGGGTCAAGTCCAGTAAGGGGGGAGAGATCCTGTTCGGCTTGCAGGTGCGAACGAATCAGGAAGTGGCCGATGCGGTCTGGATACTTAGGAGCTGTCGGTCCTCTGCGGAGGCTCGGTTCTATGAACACTTTTTCTCGGTTCACTACGGTATCCCGACCATGGTGTTTTTCGTGCGAGGTCGGCGGATGGATATCACGCAGGCGTGGATCGACCGCTTGTACACAACGATCGATTCGGAACTAGCAGCTACCCGCTTGATGTCAGAGCTCCATCTCGATCCACGGTATCCTCAGCACCGTCCGGGAGCAGTGACCCGCGGTGACATTGCGCGACGCTATGTGCTCTTCACGATGTTTGGTGATACGCGCCCTCACACGCTTCGCCCCTGGCACGAACACCGTATTCAATTGGTTACCTCCGATCCTGCGTTGCGTGCGGCTGCTGCACCCCGCTTTCCGGTTCGCAATGGGGGAAAAGGCACCTGGAGAATCGAGACCTCCCGGAAGAATTACGAAGAGGGCCTGGCGCTCGTTCGAGACATTTGTGGTCTGGACGGCTTAGATGTTGTCCCACGTGCACGTTTGACGACATCCAAGGCATTCCTTTTCATGCCCGCAAGTCACATTCACCCAGGCATGGTTGTCCCTGTCCTTGAGGGCGAGAATATCGTCGAACGGCTTGTCAAGGCAGTAGACTGGGAAGACTACGAAGGGATGGTATACGACCTGTCAGTGCCGAACACGCGGAACTACATCGCCAACGGTTTGGTGGTCCATAACTCGATCTATGCGTGGAGGGGAGCGGATATTAGTAACATCCTCTCCTTCGAGCGCGACTACCCGGACTGTGCGGTGGTGAAGTTGGAAGAAAACTATCGTTCGACCCAGAGCATCCTCAAAGCCGCCGGGGAGGTTATCGACAAAAACACGGCGCGCAAGGGGAAGCGCTTGTGGACCCAGCGCGAGATGGGTGAGAAGCTGACGTATCTCGAAGCCGCCGATGAAACGCAGGAGGCGGCGTTCATCTGCCAAATGGTCCGGCGCCTGCGGCTGTCCTCCGGCTGGGACTATCGCGATATCGCTGTCTTCTACCGCACCAACGCCCAGTCGCGCGCCATCGAGGATGCCTTGCGCATGGAAGGTATTCCCTATCAGATCGTTGGCGGGCTGAAATTTTACGAACGCAAGGAGGTCAAAGATCTCCTGGCCTACCTGCGGATGATCGTCAACCCACGCGACTCGGTCAGCCTGCGGCGCATCATCAATGTGCCGCCGCGGGGCATCGGCAAGGCAACGATCGATAAAATCGCCGCTCATGCCGAGGCACGCGGTGTCTCGTTGTATGACGCGCTGGGCGAGATGCTCGACGCCAAACTGCTGACTGGCGCCGCCGCTGGCAAGGTGAAGCAATTTTATACCTTGGCGGAGGAGCTGCGCCAACTGGCGACGACCACCTCTGTGGCCGAGCTCATCCGCGAGTTGATCACCCGCACCGGCTTTCTCGAACAATACGGCACTGCGGGCGAGGATGAAATGCGCCGCCAGAACATCCAGGAGGTGATCACCGCGGCGGATGACTTCGAAGAGCGCGCCGCCGATGCGTCGTTGGTGAATTTCCTCGACCAGACGGCGCTGATCTCGGATCAAGACGCCTTGGTGGACGCGAGGGGCCGCGTGGTCCTCATGACCCTGCATACCTCCAAGGGGCTGGAGTTCCCGGTAGTGTTCATCACCGGCATGGAGGATGGCATCTTTCCCCACCGTCGCGCTTTTGAAGATGCGTCGGAGCTAGAAGAGGAGCGGCGTCTGTGCTATGTTGGAATGACCCGAGCTAAGGATCGCCTCTTCCTCACCAGCGCTGTACGACGACGGATCTACGGCACGGAGCTGTATAACCCACCGTCTTCGTTCCTGCACGATATCCCGGCTGAGTTGCTCGACGCGCAGCGGTTGCCTCGGCAAATATCAACCGAACGCTTGGGTCGTGGTCGCTGGTCCAGGGAGGAGATAGCCGGGCGGGATGGCGAAGAGTTCGAGCCGTCCACCCCGAGCGACCTTGGCGGTAGAGGCGGCTCGATGCGGCACGATGGCAAACCCGACACGCGCCAGCTCTGGAGCGGAGAATATCGGCCGGGAACGCTGGTGCGCCATCCAGAGTGGGGTTTAGGCGTCGTCCAAAAGCAGGAAGGCGAGGGTGAAGGTCTCAAGCTGACCATTATCTTCCGCGACGTGGGACGCAAAGTCGTCGCGGCCAAGTATGCTAAATTAGAACAGGTGTCTTCATGATCGCGCGCCAAGAGGTCGAGCATGTCGCGGAATTGGCACGTTTGGAGTTGACGCCGGAGGAGAAGGAGCGGTTCAGCGCCCAACTCAACGAGATCCTCACCTACGTCGACAAGCTCAACGAGCTGGACACGGCGCAGGTGGAGCCGACTTCCCACGTCATCCCGATGGCTAACGTCTGGCGCGATGACGAAGTGCGCCCATCGCTCGACCGCGAGCTGGTATTGCAAAACGCTCCAGACGCCTCGCATTTCTTCTTCAAAGTGCCACGGATTATCGAAGAATAAAGGATTGCATGGACTTACATGCCTTGACCATCCATGAGCTGAGTGACCTGCTGGAAAAGCGGGAAATCAGTGCGGGCGATATCGCCGCCGCCTTCTATCGGCGCATCGAGGCGGTGGAGGAGCGCCTTCACGCTTATCTGACGCTGACGCGTGAGTTGGCATTGGCCCAGGCCGAGACGGCGGATCGCCGGCGGCAATCCGGTGAACATGGTCCTCTCCTAGGCATCCCGCTGGCTGTGAAGGACGTGATCTGCACCAAAGGCGTACGCACCACGTGTGGCTCCAAACAGTTGTACAACTTCGTCCCACCCTACGATGCTACCGTGATGGAGCGCCTCAACGCCGCAGGCATCGTCTTACTGGGCAAGACCAACATGGATGAGTTCGCCATGGGGTCATCTACTGAGCACTCGGCCTTTGGCGCCACGCACAACCCGTGGGACCTGGATGCCATCCCTGGCGGTTCGAGTGGAGGCTCGGCGGCCGCCGTGGCTGCCGATGCCTGTGCCGCAGCGCTCGGCACCGACACCGGCGGCTCGATTCGCCAGCCGGCGGCCTGCTGTGGCATCGTCGGCCTCAAACCGACCTACGGGCGCGTGTCGCGCTATGGGTTGATCGCCTACGCCTCGTCGTTGGATCAGATTGGCCCCATGACCAAGGACGTGCGCGATGCCGCCTTGGTGTTGAACGTCATCGGCGGCAAAGATCCGTTGGACTCGACCTCGGTGGATATTCCCATGCCCGACTTCACGCAGGCGTTGGAGCGCGGGGTGAAGGGGTTGCGTATCGGCATTCCCCGCGAATATTTCATCGCCGGCATCGACCCCGAGGTCGATCAGGCGGTGCACGGCGCCATCAGGGTCCTGGAACGGCTTGGTATCGCCGCCACAGATGTGTCGCTGCCGCACACCGAGTACGGGGTGGCGGCGTATTACATCTTGGCCCCCTCAGAGGCGAGCTCGAACCTGGCGCGGTACGATGGCGTCAAATATGGCTATCGCACGCCACAATGGTCGAACCTGCGCGATATGTACATGCGCACGCGCGATGAGGGCTTCGGGGCTGAGGTCAAGCGCCGCATTATGCTGGGCACCTTCGCCCTCAGCGCCGGCTATTACGAGGCCTATTATAAAAAAGCCCAGCAGGTGCGGACGCTGATCCGCCAGGACTTTGAACAAGCCTTCCAGCAGGTGGATGTAATCGCGGCGCCAACGGCTCCAACGCCAGCGTTTAAGATCGGGGAGAAAATCGACGACCCGTTGCAGATGTACCTTTCCGACGTGTTTACGATCCCCGTCAACCTCGCCGGCCTACCGGGGATCTCGATCCCCTGTGGGTTCAGCTCTCAGGGGCTCCCCATTGGCCTGCAGATCATCGGCAAGCCGTTCGATGAGGCAACGGTGTTGCGCGTGGCCTATGCCTTCGAGCAACAGACCGAACATCATCGCCGTAAGCCACCTCTCTAAAGAAGTGACCGCCCAGGCCATCCTCTGGCGGGGATGGTGCGAAGCGTCGCAACGCGGCTAAGGGACGACCGCTCGACAGGAGCGCTGCGTTCGCCATGGTGAAAAAGGAGATCGCTGGTTAATCGTCCCGGAAGGGGAAGCGTCATGGATTACGAGCCAGTCATCGGCCTCGAGGTGCACGCGCAGCTCTCGACCCGCTCGAAAATCTTCTGCGGCTGCAGCACCAGCTTTGGAGCGCCGCCCAATACGCAAACTTGCCCAGTGTGCCTCGGCCTGCCGGGCGTCCTGCCGGTCCTGAACCGCCGTGCAGTGGAATTCGCTGTAAAGACGGCGCTCGCCTGCCATGGTGAGGTGGCGGCGCGCTGCCGATTTGCACGGAAGAACTATTTCTACCCCGACATGCCTAAAAACTACCAGATTTCGCAGTACGATGAGCCGCTGGTCGTGGGGGGCTATGTGGAAATCCCCACGCCGGAAGGGCAAAAGCGCATCGGACTGGTGCGCATCCACCTCGAGGAAGACGTGGGCAAATCCATTCACGGCGAACACCTCGATGACCCGCATGCCAGCTATGTGGACTACAATCGCTCCGGGGTGCCGCTGATGGAGATCGTCAGTCAGCCGGAGCTTTCATCCCCTGAGGAAGCCAAACTCTACCTCCAGAGACTGCGGGCCATCCTGCAGTACCTCGACGTTTGCGATGGCAATATGGAGGAGGGCAGTCTGCGCTGCGATGCCAATGTGTCGATCCGACCGCGAGGGTCCCGCCAGCTCGGAACGAAAGTCGAAATCAAGAACATGAATTCGTTCCGGCATGTGCAGCGCGCCCTGGAGTACGAGATCACACGCCAAACCAAGGCGCTGGACGCCGGCGAACGCCTTGTCCAGGAGACGCGCCTGTGGGATGCGAACCGTGGCGTCACCCGCTCGATGCGCAGCAAGGAGTACGCTCACGATTACCGTTACTTTCCCGAGCCCGATTTGGTGCCGTTGGAGACCACGCCGGCTTGGATCGAAGAGATTCGCCGCACCCTACCCGAGTTGCCCGACGCCCGTATGCAGCGCTTCACGACTGAGTATGGCATTCCCGAATACGATGCCGGCGTACTGACTAGCTCCAAGGCTTTGGCCGATTATTACGAAGCCTGCGTGAAGCAGTATCCCAAGCCGAAAGTGGTCAGTAACTGGATCATGGTGGAGTTGCTCCGGGCGCTGAACCGCGACGGCATTGAAGTCGAGCAATCGCCCGTCGCGCCGCAACAATTGGCCGATCTGTTCAAACTGGTCGATGACGGCACCGTCAGCGGCACCATGGCCAAGACGGTATTCGAAGCCATGTATGAAACCGGCAAGCCGGCCGCCGCCATCGTCGAGGAAAAAGGCCTGCGGCAGATCAGCGACGAAGCCGCATTGTTGGCCGCCATCGACAACGTGCTCGCCAACCATCCCCAGGAAGTTGCCGACTACCGAGCCGGGCGGGAGAAACTTTTGGGCTTCTTCATGGGACAGGTAATGAAGGCGACGCAGGGCAAGGCCAATCCTCAGACAGTAAACAAGCTGCTGCGGCAGAAGCTGACAGGGCAGGACGCGTCATGAGGACTAGACCGTAACACTGTGAAGCGACAGTGCCGGAGCAAACAACCTCGAAAAAAGGGCAGGCGATGGCGAGGCCAGTTGAGCCTGCGCCTTCCCTTGCCGCCGGCCAGTGGACGCGCTATATTAAAGACACATGATATTTCAGATACTTCGTGATTGCTGCGAGTCTACCTATGCCTGGCGAAAAGGTCATCTGCACCAATAAGCAAGCGCGGTTCGACTACCACCTTGAAGACCGCTTCGAGGCTGGGCTCGTACTGCAGGGGACGGAAGTTAAATCCCTGCGCGATGGACGGGCCAATCTCAAGGATAGCTACGCTGCGGTAGATGGGGACGAGGTGTTTTTGTACGACTGCCACATCAGTCCTTATCCCAACGGCGGCTATGCCAATCATGAGCCGCAACGACCGCGCAAGCTCCTTTTACATCGTAAGGAGATTCGCCGTCTGCTGGGCAAAACGCAGGAGCGCGGGGTGACGCTGATCCCCATGCGGCTTTATTTCCTACGCGGTAAGGCCAAGGTCGAACTCGCCTTGGCACGCGGGAAGAAGCAGTACGACAAGCGCGAGGATTTGAAGCGACGCGACGCCGATCGCGAGATCGAGCGCGCCTTCAAAGAACGCCATCGCGGGTAACTCCAAGAGCGTCTCGGTCCTCTGCGCTCATCACTCAGCACTGGCTTTCAAGGGGGCGACAGGTTTCGACGGGGGTGATTGCGGCGAAGGTGGCATGCCGAGGTCCCATTGGCTCGTAAAACAAATGGGAAAACACAACTGCCAACGAAGAACTGGCACTGGCTGCTTAAGGCAGCCACGTCCTTCCCATTCTCGCCTGCGGGATGGGAAAGGGCGTCATGTAGCGGGCTAGCAAACCGCTCCCAGCCTGGGGGAGTGGGGAGCGAAATCCAAGCTGGGCTAGCGTGGCTCCATGCCCCTGCCGATGGGGGAAGAGCCAGGCGAATCCTGAAACATCGGCTAAGCATGTAGAGGCCTTCTGCCAAAGACCTTCGGACGCGGGTTCGATTCCCGCCGCCTCCACTTAACCAGGATCTTCCGTTGCACCGCCGGGTTGTCTGGCATGACCACCCGGCAGCCGCTGTATGGTATCCTGACCAGCGGTTCCCACCGCCTCAAAGGTATGTACTGCGGCATTCGCCTCAATATGTTCAACCACGGTTCCGGCCGCGGCATCGCGTCAGCGCAAGCGCCCTCCCCAGACTAAGCCCCCCTATTCTCCTTCTCCCTCCGGGAGAGGGCTGGGGTGAGGTCGCCATAGAGCCAGGGACAAGCACTGACGCGCCTCACCTGCCATACATCGATCTGAAAACCGCTATATCCTACCAATCCCTGCGTCCCGCCGAATGACCCTCAGCTCCTGCCGGGAGCGTCATCGTCGCAGCCAATTCCATTGATGCATCCCCTGGATGCAGGAACCTGCCAGCACGTATTCCTCATCAATCCACATTGTCTCAAGCGTTGGCCTATCGCCGTACGCCTATGCTCAGCGTGGTCAGACCCAGCCGATCCACCTCCTGTAGACCTGTGGAGATGCCAGAGCCCTGTTGTGGTATTGACCATAGGCTCAAGATCAGAGCGCCGGAACCGACAAGACTGTAGTACCCCTTCAGGCATGGTCTTTGAGGCATATCTACAAAGGAGTCAAGCGTGAAGACGATTTGTCCCCTCTGCAGCGCAATATGTCCAGATGCCGAGAATGAAGCATTGAGCCCGGTGCACCAGGCAGCCTGCCGACGGTGTGGGGTGACGCTGGTCATCGTCACGAAACCAGTGGCAGGGGAGGTCAATGAGGAGCGGAATGGGAATGGGGCCGCTGTGTACTCATCCGAAAGCCGAGCGCTCACGTCCACAATACAAGCGATGGAGACCACGCAGATTCGGTGCCAGAGTTGCCAGACGGCCCATGTATTTTCGGCTGAGAGGCTGTGTCAGCCATTGGTGCGAGGGAGGTGCCGGAAGTGCACCCGACCCTTTGTCTTCGTCAGTCTGGCCGATACGGAACCACGCCCCACGATGATGCCTGCCCCCGCATTCGAAACCTCCACCATAATGGTGGCTGTTCGAGACGTGCAGGACCGATCCATCTCACGTTCGACAAGCCGTCGCCTGTCGTTCTATGGTTCTGGGGGAGCGTTGTTCGGCCTGCAGGTCGTGAACGTTTTGCTGACCGTTGTGACCTTCGGGATCTACCACTTTTGGGCGAAGACGAAGATCCGCCACTACCTTTGGAGCCAGTGTGAGTTCGAGGGGGATCGTTTTGCTTATCATGGCACCGGCATGGAATTATGTGCTGGATGGGCGCGGGCTTTCGTGGTCTTTGGCCTTCCCATCATAGGGTTGGGGGTTGTCCGCGACGTGTTAGACGTCGATGCTCTCGTGAAAACCCTCGCTGCCGTGCTTGCCTCCGGCATCAGTGTGGCGTTCCTACCTGTCGCCATGGTGGGAGCGCGCCGTTACCGCCTGAGCCGTACTTCCTGGCGCGGCATCGCCTTCTCCTTCCGGGGCCGCGCCATCGACTTCCTCAAGCTCTTCCTCAAGGGCTGGGGCCTCACGGCCCTGACGTTAGGGTTGTATTATCCGATATTTGACGCTAAGCGGCATGGTTTCCTGCTCTCCCATTCATATTTTGGGCATCAACCCTTCGCATTCGACGGCAAGGGATGCGACCTATTCTGGAGTTATGTGGCGATGTTGGGACTATTTCCCATCACCTTAGGGATCGCGTGGATCTGGTATCTGGCCAAAAAGCAGGTCTATTTCTGGGAGCACACCTCCCTCGCTTCGGCTCGTTTCCGCTATACCGCCACATGGCCGCGCTTGCTGGCGCTCAAAGTGGGCAATGCCCTGCTACTGATCTTGACGGCGGGCCTGGCTTGGCCGTGGGTAACGGTGCGCAACCTCAACTTCAATTTCCAGCACCTGACGTGCGAAGGGCTCTTAGATCTGGATGCCATCCGTCAGGAGCCTCAGACGACGACAGCCGCCGGCGAAGGGATCGCCAGTTTCTTCGACTTCCTGGATGGCGGGTTTGACCTTGGATAATAAAGTGTGTGGGAGCTTGTGGCATGCGATCGGCACAGAACCAGACCGAATGGCAAGGCCATTACCTTGACGGGCGCACAGCGGCCCGTCACCCGGCGATGATCCGTCTTTACAGCAGCGGTCTTGAGGTGGTTACAGAAGGAGGATTGAGGCTGTGGTGGGCCTACGATGAGGTTCGCCAAACTCAAGGCTTCTATGCTGGCCAACCCATTCGTCTGGAGCGGGTCCGGGAACGACCCCAGGTCGTTCAGGTGTCGGACCCAGCCTTCTTAACAGCCCTCCACCGTGTGGCAGGTCGGCGGGGAGAGGCTTTCCATCGTCAGATGAGCAGCCGAAGGCGAGCTTCCCAGGCATTGTGCGCGGGCCTTGGGCTGGTCGTGGTGACGATTCTGACGTACCTGTGGGGAATTCCGGGGCTTGCAACTGTGGTGGCGCCTTATATCCCTCTGGCGTGGGAGGAACGGCTGGGGGAGATGGTCCTTGAACACGTTGTTGCATCGCAGGCACGCTGTGCAGACCCCGAGCGACTACGAGTGATCGAGGATCTCGTCGCCATCCTCGCAACTCATCTTCAAGCGTCGCCGTACGCTTTTCGCGTCCTGGTAGTCGATGACCTGCGGCTCAATGCCTTCGCTCTACCCGGTGGATATATTGTGTTGTTGCGGGGGCTTGTAGCGCAGACTGAGAGTGCTGAAGAGCTCGCAGGCCTAGTGGCCCATGAGATGCAACACATTCTTCTCCGGCACAGCGCACGCGCCCTTCTACAGCACGTGCCCACGGGACTACTGTTGGCAGCATTGAGTGGAGACCCCTGGGGAGCATCGGCCGCCGGTTTTCAACTGGCGCGCTTGCTTGGTGAGTTACGTTACAGCCGCTGTCATGAAGCGGAGGCGGATGCTGAAGGCTTGCGTTTGCTGATCGCCGCCGGGGTCGATCCAGCCGGGATGCTCGACTTTTTTGCGAAACTCCAGCGCTCGGCGCAGGATACCCCCGCGCTGCTGAGTTACCTCTCGACCCATCCGTCGCCGCACGATCGCCACGAACAGCTCCTGGCCCTCGCCAAAGCCATGTCTCTCGGCACCACAATGTCATTCGATCACTATGATTGGCATGACATGCGGAGGATATGTCAAACCGCACGCTAGGTCATCCCACTTCCCCAGTGAACTCTCTTGACATTGCTCTATCGCGGTTTCCAAAAGAGTGTATGGCAGGTGACAACCGTCAACACTCTTCCCCGGGGCTGCCTGGCCCTCACCTCATCCTCTCCCGGAGGGAGAGGGGGAATACATTGACAAAGGCCGATTTTTGCCCTACGTTGAGAGCAACGGCGATGGGGTTCGCCTGAAACCGTCGCGCTTGCGACTGATGACCCCTATGCGAGGCTTGGTCTTCGGATAGGGGTTTTTTTTATGAGATCCCATGCGATCACGGCGATCAGCAACAGATAAATCCTTCACGTATTTCGCGTTGCGCGAGGCCTTCGGGAAATGCGGGTGCCCCGTATGCCGCCTCATGGAGGAGTATTCGCGGCGATATCTGGAGGCCCTTTTCTATGAGCAGGTCAACGATGTAGGCCTTCGCCGTAAGCTGCGTGAGGCTCGCGGCTTCTGCAATTGGCATGCTTGGCTGGTCAAGACCATCGCCAGCAGTGCCCTCGGTGCCGCGATCATCGCCAAAGACCTGATAACGGAGGAGATTGCGCGACTCGACGCCCTACTGCGCAAACCTCTTGCGACGCGTCTCTACCACACGATAAAAATTTCCCCCAAGTCTCTATCCACATTCCTTCAAGGATGGCGTCAAAAGGGCATCTGTCCGGCCTGTGAAATTATTCTCGAACATGAGCAGCATGCTTTGGAAACCATCCTGAACTTCCTTCATGAGGCTGAATTTGCCCGCCTGTTTGAGAGCTCGGCAGCTTTGTGTCTCATCCACACCAGGCGTGCGGCTGAGGCCAACGGCACACACCCTCATCTGCACGCTCTTCTCGAGATACAACGCCGAAAATATATACACCTGGTAGGAGAATTGGAGGAGTTCTGCCGTAAGCACGACTACCGTTTCTCGCATGAATCCTGGGGAGCGGAATCCCGCTCTTGGCTGCGGGCGATCGAGCTCCTCGCTGGTAAACCAGATGTCTTCGGGAATGAAATCCAACGAAAGCGTTCGGCAGATGATGGCGTCGGACGGTGGGTCAGACTTATTGACCGTTTCCAGCGGTGGCTTCTGACAGGAACCTCTTCGATGCTAGCGAGAGATGGAGAGGCGAAGCAAGACGAGTTTTATCGGGGCTAGCGTCACGAACAGGCCCGCGGCGATCGCAAGGAGTGAAGGAGATGTTTCGCAAGATTTTGGTGGCCCACGACGGCTCCAGGTGCCCAAAAGGCCATGGCTGTGGCCATCGACTTGGTGAAGCGCTATGGGGCAGAGCTCCATCTCATCTCCGTCATCGAGGAGTTGCCCAAATACGTGGCGACGCTCGATGTAGTCGAGGAGGTGAGGGCCGAAGCGCTACGGCACTATCAAGCGATTCAGGAAGAAGCTTCCCGGCAAGCGGAACCACACGGCGCGAAAACCTACGACGCCATCATACCTGGGCATGAAGTGCAGACTATCGTCCAGCATGCAGAGCAGGGGCGTTTTGACTTGCTCGTGGTGGGTCGTTACGGGCACTCAGCTCGTTGGCTCAAACATCTGGGGAGCACCTCCAGCCAGATCGCTTTCCATGCCCCGTGCACCGTGTTGGTGGTCGCCTAAATGGCAGATTGGAACATGCGCCTTCTCATGATCTCCGATGTTCAGGCTGACATCTAAGCACTTCGCGCGCTCGACGAGCGCTACGATCATGTGATCTGCCTAGGAGATCTGGTCGATTATCGAGCTAGCCCGCGACGAGCTACAGTTGCTGCGGCCGCATGCTTCTTATGTGGTGCCAGGTAACCATGATAAGATAACGTGGTCGGCTTCCGGGTGGACTGTCAGTGCATGCCCCTGTCGGGAGCTGTCCATTGCCACCCGAGACTACATGTGGCAGGTGCTCGGCGAGGATGACCTCGCGCCATGTGGGAGGATGATCAGGTGGAACTCCAGGGCATCACCTACCTCTACCAAGAGACGATGGCCACAATCGATCGCACGCCTCTGGCACTGGACATGAAAGTGAAACTTACAAGAGTTTTACAACGGGGAGTTCTAGCGTGAAAGGGCTCGCTGACAGAGTTCCTGATATGCTTGAGACGTTGAAATCCGCCGCTAAGATTATCACTCGCGAGCTCAAGGTCTATCGGCTTGTGCTCAAAGATCGCCGGACGCCGAAGCTAGCAAAGGTCCTTCTCGGACTTGCACTGGGTTATGCCGCGTTACCCTTCGACCTCATCCCCGATTTCATCCCGGTCATCGGCCACATGGACGACGTGATTATCGTGCCGGTGCTGGTCATCATGGCGCTGAAACTGATTCCGCGAGAGGTGGTCGAGGACTGCAGAAGTTGAGCCAGCAGCATATAACTCCGGTCCGTTTATCTCATTGCCATGCTGCTGCGCAATCTTGTATATTTTGACATTGAACGCAAACGGAAAGGCGATGGGGTTCGCCTAAACCACTGTGCAGGTTACAGTTGATAACCCCTAGTTCAGGGAGATCCTTGGCTAGGGGTTTTGAATCCTAAGGCCCCAGCCGAGGATCACATGCTCGGCTGGGGCCTTTTGCTTTACGGTTTTGGTAGGTTCGGGAAGGAGCACACACGGCCAGCGAATTCGCCAATGCCTGGTTGGCCTGCAACAACCTCACGGAGGTCTGACGGCAGTCAACAGGGCAATTGGACAGCATGGCTGTGAGCGTACGAAGTGGAACGAAACGTCATGCCCCATGATCTGACCTAGCTTCAGCTGAAGGACGCCCTCGCACAGGAGAGCTGTGCGTTAGGTCGGCTGCGGGACTATTAGTTGTGTATGGCAGCTTTCAAGGCAGCGCTCGACGCCGCGGAGGAAGAGGGGGTGGTGCACTTCTTCATCGAAGTCGCGCTCGAGGCGCGGACGCGCTCACTCGGACAGCTGAAACAGGAGTGGCACACGCACGACTACCGGTTTGCTCATGAACCGTATGGACCGAAAGCAGACGCCTATATTCGGGCCACAGAGCGCCTGGTGGGCAAGAATCCGCATACAGCAGCGCGAGTGATCGCCATCGCACCCATCAGCCGCCGCGAGACAGGGCTTGCTACCGTGGCCTGGCGCGACGTGCGCACCCTCGCCGCGGAAGCCCTCGGCAAGCTCGGGCACGACGAAGCGGCGGCGACATCATGCGGTCAGCAGACGAGGGGACGGAACGGATGGAACCGCTGGAGGAGAACCAGAACGCGAAGGTGCACTGGCTGAACCGGAATGTAGTCGGCATGGGCTTCACCAGTTTTCTGAGCGACGCTGGCCATGAGATGGCCACTGCGGTGTTGCCGGGGTTTCTCGCCAGCATTGGCGCCTCTCCCGCCATTCTGGGGTTCATCGAAGGGCTGGCGGACGCCGTGTCGAGTTTCATCAAGCTGGGAGCGGGGTGGTACAGCGACCGCATCGGGCGACGCAAAACGATCTGCGTCGGTGGCTACTTCCTGACTGGTGTCTCCAAAGCCTTGTTTGCCTTTGCGTACGCGTGGCCCCTAGTGCTCGTGGGACGCGTGCTCGGCTGGTTTGGCCGCGGGGTGCGGGGGCCATTGCGCGATGCCATGTTGGCGGAATCCGTCCAGCCAGCGGCCCGTGGCAAGGCGTTCGGCTTTCATCGCGCTGGCGACACGCTGGGGCGATCATCGGGCCGCTGCTAGCGGTTGGGGTGTTGACGCTCCTCCAGGGTGGGGCAGGGGATGATGCCTCGCAGGCCTACCGCCCGATCTTTCTGCTGACCTTGATTCCCGGCGTGGGCTCAGCATTGGCCTTTGCCTTCATGGTGCGGGAGGCCACGCGGGCCCAGAACCACGGCCTGCGGTTGTGGAGGACGATCAAGAATCTGCCTCCCAGCTACCAGCGCTTCCTGGTGGGCGTCGGGGTCTTTGGGATCGCTGACTTCGCACCGACGTTGTTGATCTTGCGGGCCACAGAAGTCCTCACCCCAGCATTTGGAGCCGTCGAAGCCGCTGCGCTTGGTGCGCTCCTCTATACCGGTCGCAACGTGCTGTACGCGGCTGCCTCCTATCCCATCGGCGCCATCAGCGACCGCCTGGGACGCCGCGCCTTGTTAGCCGCCGGCTATGTCGTGGCAGCGCTGACGTGGTTGGGGTTTCTCCTGCCGCTGCCGAATTTTTGGTATCTGATGATCTTGTTCGGCCTGGCCGGGATCTTTATCGCCGCCGAGGACGCCCTCGAGGGTGCGATTGCGGCGGATCTGTTGCCCCAGGACGTGCGTGGCATCGGTTATGGGGTGCTGGGGACCGTGAATGGCGTGGGAGATCTGGTCTCTAGCGTCATCGTTGGGCTGTTATGGGCGCAGCTGTCGGTGGCGGCCGGGTTCCTCTATGCGGCCGCCCTGGGAGTGATCGGCAGCATAGTGATCCTCCGCCTGCGGTAGGCATATCCTGCGGGATACACTGGAGTCCCCTGGAGAACAATCCATGGACGCGTTCGCTCGGGAACCTCTTGAAGGACAACAACCTTCAGCTGGCCACGCAGAGGCGCAGGGGTCCATACGTGCACTTCTCTGGGGTACGGTCGCCCTCCTGATGCTCTTGATGCTCCTGATCAGCAGCCCTGGGAGAGGGGGTCGAATTCGGCAACATCTGTCCCTTTGCCCCGGGCAATCGGACCAAACGCATCAATTGGGGGGCCTCGTTGCGGCTGGCTGAGTTGTACGTAAACGAATACCGCCAGGAACGCGATGCCGGCGTCGCTCGTGCTCGGCACCCTGGCGAACGTGGGCGCGCCGTCTCTCAATACCGTGGATTTGGCTGTGCGGGCTGCCGCGTCGCTCGCCTGGGCCTACATGCGCCGCAAGGATCGCGTTGGACTCATCGAGTACGGCAGGGCGTTCCGCTGACGCAAGCCCGGAGTGCCAGGGCTCTTGGTCCTTATGATGATCGGCATACCTCTGTGCATAGCGTCCACGGGCCCAGCGCTGTGGTTGACACACCCGTAGGGGCGATCAGCCACGGCTGTCACTCGATGCGGCAATCGCCTGCAGCAGGTCAAAGCGATCGACGATGCCGATCAGCCGTCCCTGCGCATCCACCACCGGCAGTAGCTTCCGCCGTTGGGCGAGCATCTCGCGGATTGCCACCTCAATGGCCACATCAGGGCGGGTCATGACCACCTCCGTGATCATCAGGTCGGCGGCCGTCACCTTGTTGGTGATCGGCACCGCCGCCGCCCGGCGCATCAGCGAGGTGACGATCCCTGCCTGCTCGCCCAAGCGACGGACGAGTTCGGCATCGGTGATGAGGCCGACCACGCGGCGTTGCGCATCGACGACGACCGCGCGGTTGAGGCGGGTGGAGACGATGGCATCGATGACTTCGGAGAGCGGCGCCTGCAGCGAGACCGTGGGCACCTGCGTGCGCATGACATCGGCCACGATGCGGGCGGCTCGCGTCTGACCCGGCGGCGGTTCTGGCGCCGGATAGCCTTCGGCCACGGTCCGCAGCAGGTCCACGCGGCTGACGATCCCCAGCAGGTGCCCCATAGCATCGACGACGGGCAGGCGCTTGAGGCGCCGTTGGGTCATCAGGCGAGCCGCCGCAAGCACGGACTGATCAGGGAGGACGGTGACCACGTCGCGAGTCATGACCTCGGCCGCCGTGCGGTCGCTGGCTGCCAGGGCGGCGAGTTCGCGCTGGATGGCCTCCTGGCTGGCGGTGGCGAGCAGTTCCAGGCGCATGGCCAAGCCGCCGCGCTCGACCAAATCGCCATTGGTCACGATGCCCACCACGCGTTCCGCCGCATCGACCACCGGGACGCCCCGATAGTCGCGGCCGAGCAAGAGTTCGACTAAGGCTTTGATCGGGGTTTCCGGACGAACCGTGGCCACATCGCGACGCATCACATCGGCCACCCGGAGATGCTCCGGGACATCCGCCCGCACGGGGCGATGGCTGTACGTGGCGATCTGCACGTCCTCCACCGTCACCAAACCGTCGACGACCATCGCGCAGATCTGCGGCAGCAGGCGATCCACGCGTTCGGGCGCATCTACCCAGTCGATGACCATCGGCAGGTCTTCCGAGAGCCGTAGGATCGTGGCCGTGTGGATGCGGCTATTGGCGCCGAACCCCGCCACGCCGCGCATCACCGTGGCGCCAGCGGCACCTTCACGCCGCAGCACCTCCAGGACGGCGAGGAAGAGCGGCTTGCGCTCCCACTGCGAAGTTTCACCGGTGTAAATACGCACCCGTCGGCCCATGCCCACGATATTCATACCCCACCCCTCCGATGGCCTGGTCCCTGGTGCAAGCGATCTCGTCCACTGCCGCCAGGCTATGGCCCTCCTGAAGCCCGAAACGTGCCTCGCAGCGGCCCAGCGTCAGCATCCCGTCGCCGCGTACGCTCTTAGAGCAGCCGGGCGAGGATCATGCCGGCCACAACTGCGAGCTGGCCAAGCACAACGCTGCCCGCCATATTGGCCACAGCCAGGAAGAACGACCGCTGCTGGATGAGCGCGAAGGTCTCGAAGCTGAACGTTGAAAAGGTGGTGTACGCCCCCAGGAAGCCGATCGCGAAGAAGAGCCGCCAGTTGGGGTGGATGATAAAGCGGTCGGAGATCAGCACCAGGAAGAAGCCGATAACGAAGCTTCCCGACACGTTGATCACCATTGTACCATAGGGGAAGCTTGTGCCGTAGCGCTCAGCAATCCAGCCACCGAGGAGGTACCTGGCATTGGCGCCGAGGAAGCCGCCAATGCCGATGATGAGGTATGTCATGGAGCGTGCCTCCTCCAGGTCACCTCATCGGCTGCTGAAGGCACACGTGGACCGTTGGTGCGGCCGATCGCCCACCCTTGCTGCCCTGCGTCATCCCCAACCAAAGCGCCACCCATCCCACTGGTGCGGGAGGCTCGTAGCCTCTCCGTTAGCTCCACCTCAGGACAGATTGTCACTGTTGGCGGTGGGTTGCCCTCTTCAGCCGGCACGGTTGTCTCGGCGTCGATCTGACACGGCTTCAGGTGCAATCGTCGGTATGTCCACAAGGAGTTCGTGGTCGAATTGAGCAGTGCTCACAGTTGCGGACCAGGCAGTTGCAACCGCAGGCATCTGCTCAGGTTGGAACCAGCTCTGGGCGATGAACGTCGGCACGAACGCCGAACCGACCACCACCGTGACTAAGATCGTATATTGGGTCTGGTCGATCATACCATTGGTCAAGCCGTATAAGGCCGAGATACTACCGAATGTCAGGCCGGTGCTCATCAGCAGCGTCGTGTAATGGCCTTCCCGGGGTGACATACGAAACAGCCGGGTAAGCGGCCAAACACTGACGAACTTAGTGGCGAGCTTGACGCCCAGCAGCGCCGCGAGCAAGGCGAGGCTGACGAGCAAAGCGGGGAGCGAGACGGGCGAACGCCATCGCCCCCAAAAATGGCACCAGGAAAGAAACGCCACCGATCATCAGGATGGGCTTGAGGTGCTTGCGGAGCGACTCTGGATCGATCTCCGCTCCGGCTAGAAAGGTCAGGAGCCCCGAGCCCAAGGTTGCCAGGAAGTCGATCCAGGGAGTGGTATCGAAGCCGAGAAAATTCCCTGCCAGAACGCTGACGAAGATCTCGACCAGCGCCTCTGAGATGCCGACGCGGATCGAGATGACGCTGGCGATGAACGCCAACCCCATCCAGGCCGCCGCGACAAACCAGATGTTCTCCATGTACGCCCTCCTGCCGTCGAGTGGTAACCACCCAGGGAGCCGGAGGACAGGAGAAAAAAAGCTCCTGACCGCCCTCCCGGGCTTGATCAGGAGCCATCAGCATCGCTGCGGTTCGGGCGGAGGGGACCCCGCCCCGGCGGACTCCATCGCCGGTCGATTGCGAAACCGACGCCAATCTATCACACCCGCCCTGGCCGGTCAAGCGCTATCACAGCGAGTTTCTCTTTCTATCCCAGGTAGGCGTGTTGCGGCCACGCTTGACCGGCCATCGCCCGGCTGCCTATAATGCAACCGATTCGATCAGAGGTTCGCATGTGTGTGCTGATGATGAAATCGACAACCAGTATGCGTCATGTGCAAGGAGTGACAAGTGAAGTTAAAGCGTGTTTACATGTGGCGTGGGTTCTTGGTTGCACCACTCCTGGTGTTTTCGTTGGGGTGTTTTTTCGGTGAATACGAAAACGACGTAGTCATTTGGCCGTTGGGTATCCTCCTCTTTCTCGCCGGTTGGACCATACGCATCTGGGCGCAAAAGCACTTAGGCTACCGCCTGAAGGTCAAAAGGAGCCTCACGTCGTCCGGCCCCTATGCGCTGGTCAGAAATCCGATCTACATCGGCAATACGCTTCTGATCGTTGCCGCAGTCGTGGCTTCCGAGGTCTTGTGGATGATACCGTTGACCCTTCTCTGGTGTGCCGCCGTCTATTCCCTCGTCGTGCGGTATGAAGAGCGGCATCTGGCAGAAAAATATGGCGAGGCCTATCTCTCTTACTTGACTGCTGTTCCTCGTTGGCTGCCGCGCTTTGCCAACCCCGCGACCAGCTCATATCTCCAAGCCCCGTTGCGACAGGCTGTACTGGCGGAATTGTGCGTCCTCCTGGTCATGGGATTGCCGCTAGTGAAAGAGATCTTCATCGCGCCATGGATCGAATAGCGCTGGCGTACCCCTTCCGCCATCTTTCCCCCTGACGGCATCGCCGGCGGCGCGGCTCCATACGCTCTACAGCAACATGAGCTTGACACCAGCGATCACCAGGAGAACGGCCAAGAGCCGCAGGAGTGTCGATTCAGCCAACCGACGGCTTCCGAGCTCTGCCCCCAGCCAGCCGCCGACGATGGCCGCACTGGCCCACACGGCGAAAGCTTGCAGGGAGACAATGCTCGGCACCCATTGTACGGTCAGCCCATAGCCCACAATGCCGGCGATCGAATTGACCAGGATAAACGCCGAGGAAAGCGCGGCGGTTTGGCGCGGCCCAGCCCACCCCAACATCAGAACTAGGGGGCTCAAGAAGATGCCGCCACCGATCCCCGTCAGCCCGGAGAGCAAGCCGATGACCGCACCGGAGAGCAACGCCACGGGTAAGGGGATGCTCTGGCGATCGCCTTTCAGCGGGAGTGGTCTATGGAAGCACAGACGATAGGCCGCGAAGATGAGCAGACATCCAACCAGTGGGCCGTAAAACGCGCTGCGCAGGGTGATTGCCCCGCCAGCGAAGGCGCATGGCAGCGAGCTCGCCAAAAACGGCCAGGACAGCGGCCATGAGAAGTGTCCCCTCCGGGAATAGCGCGCTGTCGTCATCGCTGTCACCGCGATGTTCAAGGCCAGCGACGTCGGCTTCATGACTTCCGCAGGCAGGCCGAACAGGGCCATGGCGGCGAGATATCCCGAGCCACCCCCTTGGCCTACGGAAGAATACAGGGTGGTAATGGCCAGAATGCACATGGCCAGGATCGCGATCTCTGGAGGAGTGCTATGGGCCATAAGCTGTCATCTGGCTTGGGCGTGCACTGTCATAACGTCGGCATCCTCTAACCGCAAAGCTCAGGGCCTATTGCAGCGTATACAGTGGTGCCGCCATCTTACTGTCCCCGGCGTGCCTGTCAAGTGAGCCGTCTATGCAACGCCACACCTATCCGTCTTGCCGACAGTCGCGACAGTTCCGGTGCACATTGGCCTGTCGCCGTGGTCGAATTTAGAATGCTGGCTCAGCCCGCGCTCGAGGGGTGAGCATCCCTAAAAGAATTTGGCCAAGGCCATCCCCATAACGACGGCCACCAATCCTAAAACGACACTGAGTACCATGTTGGCTAGAGCCAAGATGAATGAGCGGTGTTGGAGGAGGGCAAAACTCTCGAAACTGAAGGTAGAGAAGGTGGTATAAGCGCCAAGGAAGCCGATGGCAAAGAACAGTCGCTTGCCAGTCCATCCTCCTTCATGCCAGAATGGAGATGCGGCAAGACGGCATCCATCGCGTCATTGAGGAGGGATCGGCAACCACATGGCGGCCGCGGTCGAACTCCAGGAGATCTCCAAGAAGATTGGCCGACAGCCCATTCTCGATGGCATTAGCTTCGCGGTCCAAGCCGGGGAGTTATTTGCGCTGCTGGGCCCCAGTGGTTGCGGCAAGACCACGACGCTGCGGCTGATCGCCGGCTTCGATCAGCCCTCCTCGGGCACGATCCTGATCAACGGCCTACCCATGGCGGGCCTCCCACCCTATCAACGCGATGTCAATACCGTGTTCCAGAATTACGCCCTTTTTCCCCATCTCACCGTCTGCCAAAATATCGCCTTCGGTCTGGAGATGCAGCGCCTGGAGCGAAGACAGATCGCCGCCCGTGTCGACGAAGCCATCGACCTGGTGCGGCTGAGCGGACTGGAGGAGCGCTATCCGCATCAGCTTTCGGGGGGACAGCAGCAACGGGTCGCCCTGGCCCGTGCCTTGGTGCGGCGGCCGTCGGTGCTCCTCCTCGATGAACCCCTAGGGGCCCTGGATCAAAAGCTGCGCAAGGCCATGCAACTGGAACTGAAGCGATTGCAGCGCCGCCTCGGCCTCGCCTTCATCTATGTGACGCACGACCAGGAGGAAGCCCTGACGATGGCCGACCGCCTGGCCGTCATGCGGGGTGGACGCATCTGCCAAATCGGTTCGCCGCAAGATCTCTACGAATCCCCAACGACGGCGTTCGTGGCGGATTTCATCGGTGATACGAACCTGTTGCGGGGGCAGGTCGTGAAATGTACCGCCGACACCGTCTGCGTGCAGGTAGCGGCCGCTAGCCTCCACGTCTCGGGGCCTGGGGACGAACTGCTTTCTCCCGAAGCGACGGTGACGGTGGCCGTCCGTCCGGAAAAAATCGTCTTGCGCGCTGAGCCCTCCGCCGAGCATGACAATAACTTGGGGGTCATCGTCGAAGACGTGATCTATCTCGGCATGGAAACGCGCTACCTCCTGCGTCTCAGCGACAACCACGTCCTTGTCCACCGCCAGCAGAACACCGGAAACGCGCCACAGTTCCAGATAGGCACCAAGGTCTTCGCCTGCTTTGCGGCGCATAGCGTGCGGATTTTGCAGGATGAACGCTCGTCCGAGCCACAGCCTGACTATTCTGAAATTCCGACATAAGGATTCGAGGCCCAGCACGCCCTGGCTGGAGAGCGGTCTTCCTCACCTTCCTCCCCCACCAGGGGCTGACTGGGGGAGGTATAGCGACTGCAAATCTCCTTCCCCCCGGCGTGGGGGAAGGTGTCATACGCCTTATCCGCACATCGCGTGCCGAACCGTGTTGACCTTGCCCCACGTCGGGGAAGGGGAGGAGGGCGGACTGGAATCCTCACCCTGGCAAGCTTTCCTCGGGTTAATTCCTTCTGTCGGAATTTCAGAGCCTGACTATCTATGATGTTTGCCGATGATCTTTCAAACAAGCGCATGCGTTGGTGGCTGCTAGGGCCGGCCTGGGCTTGGCTCGTCGTGTTCTGCTTTATGCCGTTGAGCATCATCTTGCTGATCAGTGTACTGCAGACGGGCGCGCCGATCACCTGGCGGTTCACTCTGGCGAATTACGCCCGGCTGGCGGATCCCCTGCTACTGCGGATTTTTCTGCGCTCGCTCTGGATGGCCGGTGTAACGACCGGGTGCTGTCTGCTGGTCGGTTACCCCCTGGCCTACTTCATCGTGCAGCGCCGCCCGGCGCAGCAGCGGGGGCTGTATTTTCTGACGGTGATTCCGCTGTGGGCGAACTCGCTCGTCTTGACCTATGCCTGGATGGTGCTGCTGCGCGTCAACGGTGTATTCGATCAAATCGCCCGAGGGCTGGGCTGGCTCGGACCGCAGGATAGCCTCAACTGGCTCTATACCCCCGGTGCCGTCATCATCGGCATGGTGTATTGGTATCTCCCCTTCATGGTCTATCCGGTCTATGCCTCATTGGAAAAATTCGATTGGGGATTGCTCGAGGCCGCCCAGGATCTCGGTGCCTCTCGTGTCACCGCCTTGCGCTGTGTATTATTGCCGCTCACCTGGCCTGGGGTGATCGCCGGCAGCCTGCTGGTGTTTATCCCAGCTCTCGGGAATTTCGTCGTGCCGCAACTGTTGGGGGGGGCTAAAGCGGTCCTCATCGGCAATGTCATTCAGGAGCGCTTTCTGTCCCAACCGCAAGACTGGCCATTGGGTGCGACGCTGGCCTTAATCACGATGGTGCTCATCGCCGCTGCCCTCTGGGCCTACTTCGCCTATGCACGGGAGGCGGCAGCCATTGGATAGGCTATCCCGATCGCCGCGTCGGATGCCGCGCCGGGGCGCGTTCGATCGCGCCATTGAACCGCTCTTGTGGCTCAACGCATTGGCGGCCTATCTGTTCCTCTATCTCCCCATCGTCGTGCTGATCTTATTTAGCTTCAGCGCCAGTCGCTACGCTACGGTTTGGGGTGGATTGTCGCTCGAATGGTATGCCAGGCTCTGGCACAACCCCGACCTCGCCCAAGCCCTCGCCAATAGCTTGGTGATCGCCCTGCTCACGACCTTCATATCGACCTCCCTGGGGACGTTGGCGGCGCTGGGGCTGGAGCGGTATGCCAGCGGACGACGCGCCGCGCGCTACGAGGTCGGCCTCACCCTCCCCATTCTGGTGCCGGATATTGTGCAAGGGATTTCATTGCTCCTCTTTTTCGTGGTCATCTTCACAGGGATCGAACGCCTGTTCGGCTGGAGGCCGAGCCTGGGGCGAACGTCGGTGGTGATCGCCCATACCGTCTTTGCCATCGCTTATGTGGCGGTCGTAGTACGGGCGCGCCTCAGCGGTCTGAGCAAAACCCTCGAAGAGGCGGCGATGGATTTGGGGGCCGACGCTAGGCAAACCTTTTTCCGGATCACCCTGCCGCTGATTTGGCCGGGAGTGCTGGGGGGTGGGCTCCTGGCGTTCACCCTGTCGCTCGATGAGTTCGTCATCACCTTTTTCACCACAGGGCCGGGGGCCACGACGCTGCCCATCCAGGTATGGTCGATGGTGAAGCGCGGCGTGACTCCCGAGGTCAATGCCCTTGCCACCCTGATGCTGGTAACATCCATCTTGCTCGTGATGGTATCGATCGTCGTGCAACGGAGGCGATAATGGCGACATATCGTTGGCTGGCAGCTCTTGGAGTACTCGTCGTGGCAGCCGTCATCGGCATTATCGCTTTCAGCGGCGACCGCACGCCGACGCTACGGATCTTCATCTGGGAAGAGTATATCGACCCTGCCGTGTACCGGCTCTTCGAAGAGGAGTTCGGCGTCACGGTAGTTGAGGATAACTACGGCAGTAACGAGGATATGCGGGCGAAACTGCAGGCGGGCGGCACCCTGTATGACCTCGTGGTGCCGTCGGATTATATGGTGGGACTACTGCGACGCGAGGGGCTTCTGCTGCCGCTGGATTTGTCCCGCATCCCCAATCTGCGCTATGTGGCGCCGCGTTTCCGAGATCCGCCATACGACCCCGGCCATCACTACGCCATCCCTTATCAATGGGGCATCACAGGCATTGGCTATAATCAAAGCCTGGTGGTGCCGCCGCCGACTGGATGGGCCGATGTCTTCGACCCGGTGCGCATCGAGCCGTATCGTCATCGCATCAGCATGCTCAACGATATGCGCGAGGTCATCGGTGCTGCCCTCATCGCGCTGGGCTTGTCGCCGGAGAGCATCGATCCCCAGGAGCTTGCCCAAGCCCAAGGGCTCCTGCAGCGCCAGAAACCCTTCTTGGCCAAATACGATAGCGAAGCCTTCGAGGATTCGCTGGCCTCGGGCGAGACGGTGCTGGCGCAGGGTTGGAGCGGTGAAATCGCCATGGCGCAGGCGCAAAATCCCGACATCGGTTTCGCCATCCCCCAAGAGGGGACCTTTATGTTCGTGGACAATTGGGCTATTCCGAAGGGTGCCCGCCACAAAGAGTTGGCCGAGGCCTTCATCAACTTCGTTCTGCGGCCCGAGATCAGCGCCAGGATCGTCAATCACGTGCGCTACGCCAGCGTCAATGAGGCGGCCAAGCCGCTCATCAAGCCGGAGATCTTACAGGGGCCTGCATACCAAGTACCCGAGGGAGTCAAGCTCTGGTGGCTGGCAGATCTTGGTCCGGCTAATCAACTCTATGAGCGAGTGTGGTTGGAACTGCGGGGGCGGTGACGCGAAGCCTCGATAGCATACATGGTCAGCCGCTGTCGTAGCGTCTCGGTCATTGGCCGAATAAAATCCCCTCACCGGTGGCGAACATACCCGCCACGCAGGCGGTCATCAGCGTGGCAAGCGTGGCCGCGAAGAGGGCGCGCAGCCCGAAGCTTGCCAACTCATCGCGCCGCGTTGGCGCCAGCGCCGCGATGCCACCCACGAAAATCGCTACGGAAGCCACGTGGGCAAAGCCACAGAGCGCATAACTCAGAATGACCACGGTGCGCGGGTCAGCGATATGGCCCGCCGCCGCTAGCCGCGCCAGTTCCTGATAAGATACCACCTCTGTCAGCAGCACCCGCTTGCCGAGCAACTGCGCGGCGAGGGGGATATCCGCCAGCGAGATGCCAAGCAGCGCGGCGAACGGATAAAATGCCCAGCTCAATAGGTTCACAAGCGTGAGCGGCTCGGACAATCCTAGCCATGTGCCCGGCCAAGCGAGAGCGCGGTCGACCAGGGCCACTAGCCCGAGCATGGCGATGAGGAGCGTGGCGATGCCGGCGGCCAGCTTGAGGCCGTCGCCAGCGCCAGCGATGATGGCGCCCATCAGGTTGCCAGCGGGGGTGGCATGATCCACGGGTGGGATATCGCCTGAGGTCTCGGGCATCTGCGTTTCGGGGAGCAGAATTTTGGCCATCACCACGCCAGCCGGCACAGAGATCACCGAAGCGGAAAGCAGGTGTCCAGCGATTGGCGGGAAGACCTGGCGGAGGAACAGCACATACAGACCGAGGGTGCTGGAGGCTACGGTGCACATACCGGCAGTCAGCAGCATCAGGAGCTCGGAGCGCGTCATGCGCTCGATGTAGGGGCGGACCATGAGCGCCGACTCGATGCCCACGAAAATCTGCGAGGCGCCATAGAGGGCTTCGGCGCCGCTGATGCCCAGGGTGCGATGAAATACCCGGGCGAACGCCCGCACCACCGGCTGCAGCAGCCGCAGGTGATACAACGCCGCCGTGAAGGCAGAGAAGAAGATCACCACGGGCAGCACCTGGAACGCGAGAATGAAGCCGATGGAGCCCGCTTCGCCGGGCTCCGCCGCCAGCGGTCCCAGTAAGAACCTAGTGCCCTCTTTCGAGGCCGCTAGCAGCGCCAACACGACATCGTTCAACCAGAGGAATAGTTGCCGCGACCCCGGCACCCGGAAGACCAACAGGCCAATGGCTAGCTGCAGCCCGAGCCCCCAGCCTACTGTCCTCCACCGTATGGCGCGATGATTGGCCGAAAAGAGCCAAGCCATGCCGGCAAATGTTAGGAATCCCAGCATGGAGATTCCATGCAGCAGCATATGAAACTCCGGTGCTGAACTGGCGGTCGACGAGCGAGATGGAAGACGCACAAGCCGCGCGGAATTTAGAACTTCCAAGGCCCAAATGTCAAGCCGAAGCACCGCGTCATCGCATAGGCTTGTCCCTCCCCGCAACCCAATGTAGTATGGGACCATAAATATTTCGTCCCTGTTGGTTGGCGGAGAGGAGAAGACGGGTCTTGAATCCTCGCACTGCGGGCCTCTCCCGTCAACAGGTCCATGCCGGTAAATTCTCGAAGGAGGTGCCCTCTCCTTGCAGGAGAGGATGAGGAAGGCGGGGGCTGAGCATACGATTGGAATGCCCTCACCCCATCCCTCTCCCAGTGGGAGAGGGAGCTAAAGGTGCTGCATCGGTGGTCTCTACTGTCATCTTGTCGCTTATGCCTGCCGAATGGAAGGGGAACTCGAGGATGATGGGAAGAGGCGGTGTTGACGGCCAAAGACACGTCTGGTTGGGCAGATGGAGCGGGCAACAAGGAGTGACGCGCCGTCGATATCGCTCGGAGGGCCGAGGGATACCGGCTGTGCTTTGCTACAGCCCGCAATGGGATGACCGATGACGCTGGTGGCGGCGGTTCTGTCGGGTTTTGTCGTGGCATTGGCAGCCCCTGTTCTCACCCGCTACCTACGTGGCGTGACCGGCGGGCTGTTGGCACTCCTGCCGGCGGGCTTGGCAGTGTACTTCTGTGCTTTGCTTCCTCGGGCCGCCGATGAGCAACCGCTTATCTTCGCTGCACCATGGGTGCCAGAGCTCGGGGTGGATGTGGCGCTGCGGGCTGACGGGCTGGGCCTCCTCTTCGCCATCCTGGTGAGCGGCGTCGGCGCCTTTGTCGTGTCCTACGCCGGTGGGTATCTCAAAGGTCACCCGCAATTGGGGCGCTTCTACGGCTGGTTGTTGACCTTCATGGCCGCCATGCTGGGAGTCGCGCTGGCAGATAACCTGCTCCTGGTGTTCGTCTTTTGGGAGCTCACCAGTCTGAGTTCTTATGCCCTCATCGGCTTCGAACACGAGCGTGAGGAGGCGCGATCGGCAGCGTTGCAGGCGCTGTTGGTGACCGGCGGCGGCGGCCTAGCCTTATTGGCGGGAATCGTGCTGCTTGGCTTCGCAGGCGGCAGTTTAAATGTTTCAGCGCTGCTTAACACCCGCGACGGCATAATCGCCAGCCCTCTCTACGTGCCGGCGCTGTGCTTGATCCTGATAGGGGCCTTCACCAAGTCGGCGCAATTTCCCTTTCATTTCTGGCTACCGAACGCCATGGAGGCGCCGACGCCGGTGAGTGCCTACCTCCACTCGGCGACGATGGTCAAAGCCGGCGTCTACCTGCTAGCGCGTCTCCACCCGGCCATGGGCGGCACGGACCTTTGGGTGTATGCCGTCGGAGGGGTTGGCTTACTCACAATGTTGATCGGGGGATATCTGGCCTTGGCTGAGACCGACCTCAAGCGGATACTGGCCTATTCGACGGTCAGCGCCCTCGGCATGCTCACCATGCTCATTGGCCTCGGCACGGCAGTCGCGCTGGAAGCGGCAGTGGTCATGTTGCTCGCCCATGCCCTGTATAAAGGTGCGCTCTTTCTCGTGGCCGGGGCTGTCGACCACGAAGCCGGCACGCGCGATGTCACGCACTTAGGTGGTCTCCGACGAGCCATGCCGATGACCGCGGTTGCCGCCGCGCTGGCGGGGCTCTCCATGGCCGGCTTGCCGCCTTTTTTCGGATTTATCGCTAAAGAGCTGACCTATGAGGCCGCGCTCGGGCATGGGGTCATCGTGGCCGCGGCGGCGTTTGCCGCCAGCTTGTTTTTCGTGTTCATCGCCGGAGTGGTAGGCATCGCCCCCTTCTGGGGGGCGCCACGGCATACGCCCCATCACCCGCATGAGGCACCACCGAGCTTATGGATCGGTCCCGCCACTTTGGCGGGACTGAGCGTCCTGATTGGGCTGTGGCCGGATGTGGTGAGCGATTTCCTGATGGCCCCGGCGGCATCGGCGGTGATCGGCCGGCCGATCGAGATCCACCTCGGCTTGTGGCATGGGCTGACGCCGGCGTTAATGTTAAGCGTCGTCACCTTGCTGGCCGGTGCTTGGCTGTACAGCCGGCGAGGGGAAGTGCGTCGGAGAGCCCGGCAACTCGCCTTGCCGGTGGGGCCATCGAACCTCTATGCCTCGTCGCTGGATGCCCTAAATGCGCTTGCCCAGGGCCAGACCGCGATCCTCCAGAGCGGGTATTTGCGATACTATCTGTTGACGATCCTGGTGGTCGGTGTGGGATTGGCGGGTTTCACCTTGCTGGGGAGGGCGCATGGACCTGAGGCCCTGGTGACGTTGCTGCGCGAGTCCGTCGACCTGGAGGCATACTTCTATGAGTTGGCATTGGCGGGGCTCATCGTCATCGCCACTCTCAGCGTGACGCTGTCTCAGTCGAGCCTAGGGGCTGTGGTGGCGCTGGGCATCGTCGGGTACGGGGTGGCCCTGATCTTCCTGCTCTTTGGCGCGCCGGACCTGGCCATGACGCAATTTCTGGTGGAATCATTAACGGTCATCCTCTTTGTGCTGGCGTTCTATCACCTGCCCGAGTTCAGCCGCTTCAGTCCGACGCGCGAACGGGCGTTTGATGCAGTGGTAGCGCTCATCGCTGGCGGCGTCATGACCGTCTTGGTGTTAGTAGCTGTCGATATCCAGTTGCACCCCAGTATTGCGCCGTACTTCATCGAGACAGCCCTGCCGTTGGCACACGGACGCAATATCGTCAATGCCATTTTGGTGGACTTCCGCGCCTTAGATACGTTGGGCGAGATCACGGTGCTCGGCATCGCGGCCATCGGGGTTTACGCCCTCCTCAAATTCCCACGGGGAAAGAGCGAATGATCTCGCTGATCCTACGTACCATTTGTCGCTATTATCTACCATTATTGTTGGTGTTTTCCTTCTTTTTGTTCGCCCGCGGCCATAACGCACCGGGAGGCGGCTTTGTCAGCGGGCTCGTAGCGGCCGCCGCCTGGGCCTTGTATACCATCGCCTACAATGCCGCAGAAGCCAGGCGTGTGTTGCGGGTCGACCCTCGGCTGTTGGTGGCGATTGGCCTGGCGATTTCGCTGGGAAGTGGCGCGCTGGGGTTGCTCGGCGATATGCCGTTTCTGACCGGCAAATGGGTGGTATTCGACGGCTTGGGCCTGGGTGAGGTCCATGTCGGTACGCCGCTGTTATTCGACCTTGGCGTGTATCTCTTGGTCATGGGGGCCGCCTTGACCATTATCATGGCCATGGCTGAGGAGTGAACGATGGAATTTGCTCTCGCCTTTGTCATCGGCGGACTGTATGCAGCCGGCATCTACATGCTGCTGCGGCGGACCCTCGTTAAGTTGCTGATCGGCTTGGTGTTGCTGAGCAATGGCGCGAATTTGCTCATCTTCACGGCCGCCGGATTGAAGCGTGGCAGCCCACCAGTGATCCCGCCTGATGCCAGTGAGCTGACCACGCCGGTGGCCGACCCTTTGCCTCAAGCCCTTGTTCTGACCGCCATCGTCATCAGCTTCGCGGTCACGGCCTTCGCCTTAGTGTTAGGCTATCGCTTCTATAAGACAGTCGGCATCGTCGATCTGGACCAGTTGCGAGAATAAACCGGGGGAGATGGCTTCGAGCTTGACGAAACTGTGTGGGTCCATGGGGTGAGGAATGAATCAGTGGTTGCTACTCCCTTTGATTATTCCTTTGCTGACGGCCGTGGTGGCATTGCTGGCCTATTGGTCGCCGACCATCCAACGCTGGCTGAGCGTGTGCGGTGCGGCGGCGCTGCTTGGCGCCGCTCTAGGGCTCCTGGCCAGCGTCTGGGGCGGTGGCATCCAGGTCGGTCAGATGGGGAACTGGCCGGCGCCCTATGGCATCACGCTGGTCGCAGATCTGTTCAGCGCCATCATGGTGGTGCTCACTGGCGTCATCGCGCTGGCGGTGGTCTTCTATGGCATGTTGAGTATCGATCCGGCGCGCGAGCACTTCGGCTTTCACCCGCTCTTTCACTTCCTGCTGATGGGCGTATGTGGGGCGTTCCTGACTGGGGACCTATTCAACCTCTACGTCTGGTTCGAAGTCATGCTGATGGCCTCCTTTGTACTGCTAGCCTTGGGAGAGGAGCGACCGCAGATCCAGGCGGCTATCAAATACGTCACGCTCAATTTGGTGTCGACGATCATCTTCCTCACCGCTGTCGGCTTGCTCTACGGCGACATCGGCACGCTCAACATGGCTGATCTGGCGCAGAAATTTTCCAGCATCGATGGGCCCTATCCGAGCGGCGTCGTCACCACGCTGGCGATGTTGTTTTTGGTGGCCTTTGGCATTAAGGCCGCCGCCTTTCCGTTGTTCTTCTGGCTGCCGGCGTCGTATCACACACCACCGATAGCGGTCACGGCCTTATTCTCGGGGCTGCTCACCAAGGTCGGGGCCTATGCCCTCATCCGTCTGTTCACCTTGGTGTTCATCCACGATCTGTCCTTTACACATACCTTGATCCTCTTCATCGCTGGCGCGACGATGGTCACCGGCGTGCTCGGCGCGGTGGCCCAGTACGATGTGCGGCGCTTGCTGTCCTTTCACATCATCAGCCAGATCGGCTACATCTTGATGGGGCTCGGATTGTATAGTCCTTTGGCGCTGGCGGGTGCGGTCTTTTTTATCTTCCACGTCTCAGTGGCCAAAACCGCTCTGTTCCTGGTCAGTGGCGTCGCTGAGCGCATCGGGGGCAGCTTTGAGCTCAGAGAGCTCGGCGGCCTGTACCGCTCCCATCCCGGGCTCGCCCTCTTATTCCTCATCGCGGCGATGTCGCTGGCCGGGCTGCCCCCCCTCTCGGGGTTCTTCGCGAAGCTCAGTTTAGTGCAGGCAGGCTTGGCCTTAGAGCACTATGTCATCGTCGCCGTGGCTCTTGGCGTCAGCATCCTCACCCTGTTCTCCATGGTGAAGATTTGGAACGAGGCATTTTGGAAAGCTCCCCCACTACCGAGCCGGGATCTCTCCGCGGACGCCGATGAGAATCAGAAACCCGTCCTGACACTGTGGCTCATGCCCATCGGATTCCTGGCGGTGGTGAGCATCGCTTTGGGGTTAGGAGCCGGGCCAGTGTTTGCGCTGGCTATGCGGGCCGGAGAGGAACTGATGCAGCCGGCCGGCTATATCCGAGCCGTCTTGGGAGGTGCGGGGTGAATTACTTCTTATTGAATATCGCTTTAGCCTTGGCGTGGGCCGCCTTTACTGGGGTGTTCCATCCCGGCAATTTGCTGTTCGGCTTTGTGCTGGGCTACGTAGCGCTACTGCTGGCACGGCGTGCCCTCGATCCCTCCCCGTATTTTGGGAAAATGCAGCAGGGCCTGGGCTTCAGCCTCTTCTTCTTCAAGGAACTGCTCCTCGCCAATCTTCAGGTCGCCGCCGATGTGGTGACACCGACACATTACATGCGGCCCCGAGTGGTAGCCATTCCCTTGGACGCCAAAACGGACGTTGAAATCACCGCCCTGGCCAATCTGATCTCGCTGACGCCGGGGACCCTGAGCCTCGATGTCTCCACCGACCGCCGGGTGCTGTTCATTCATGCGATGTATGCCGCCGATGCCGAGCAGACACGGCGAGACATCAAGCAGGGGCTTGAAAGGCGTCTGCTTGATCTCATCCGTGGGGATCAATCGGCCTGGAGCTAACGGCTATGACACGAGTGCAAATCATCGCCTTTGCAGCCTTGACGATCGCCATGTTTTTGGCGTTGTGGCGGATCATCCGTGGTCCGACTTTAGCTGATCGCGTGGTTGCCTTGGATTTGATGGCGACGCTGGCGGTGGGGTTCATCACCGTGTATGCCGTGATGGCTGAACAGACCATGTTCCTAGACATCGCCATCGTCCTAGCGCTGATCGCCTTTTTAGGCACAGTCGCCTTTGCCTATTTTATCGAGAAAAGGGAATATCCGTGGCGCAGATCTTGAGTTCGAGCTTGTTCTTGATCGGCGTGGCCTTCATGCTCATCGCGGCTATCGGCGTGGTACGGATGCCCGATATCTTCATGCGTCTGCACTGCAGCACCAAGTCAGCAACCCTCGGGGTCGGTTGTGTGATGTTGGGGGCTGCTTTGCATTTCGGCGAGTTCGCCATCTGGGCCCGGGCCGTTGCCGTGGTGACCTTCATTTTTGTGACTGCCCCTGTGGCTGGACATATCCTGGGCCGGGCTGCCTATTTGGCACGGGCGCCGTTGTGGGAGGGAACGTTGAGCGATGAATTGCACGGGTGTTACTCCCCGGAGACACACCTCCTGCATAGCCCCCCCGAGCATTTACGCCCGGGCGTGGAGCGGGACACCAGGCATTAGCGCGCTCTTCGCTGCAGAAACACGATGTTCATCAGCGCCTTCAATGACTCGATGGCGTGGCGGACCTCTGCGGCGCGAAAACTCCAGCCACATCCGTGATGGCGCTGTAATGGCTTTGTGCTCGGAGCCAACCTTCAGCTCAAGAGCTGGGGCGATAAAGCGGACCTCGGAACCGTGCTGATGTCGGCGGATCTGCGTTCGCTCTGCCTATCAAGCCTACGTCGGATTCCTGTGCGCCACGCTGATTCCCTTCAGGAAATACCACGTGATGGATTGGGCGGGAACGTGCTAGATCAGCATGCTATGATCTGGAGTGAAGGTGGCATACGCATGACGGTGTTGACGAGCCAGGGGTGGTACGGCTAGCGCCTTGCCCGGTCTTAGTGACGCGTGCTTCGACCTCCATGCGACCAGTCTCTTCCTCTATTTCCTGCTAACCCACACGCTGTTGTTCTAAGGTGCATCGTTAGGGCCACGTGCTTGATCTAGTCGCCGCCAAGATGGTAGATGGATGACGTGGCCGATTTGCCTCGATCCGTGCTGCAGCACTCCTCCGGCGCCTCGACACAACACCTGTCGCGACAACGGTGCTCTCTTGCAATGCGTCTCCAGCACTGCAGGCTTTGGAACATGGCGCTCATTGAGGGGGCATAGCTTCGAACCCGGCAATTGGCCGATAGGCGGATGAGGGATCTGCAGGACTTTGTCTTTGGTCCGCCACCGATGATGGCGGTGGTGGAGCGGACCCTAGTGGCGCAGGGGGTACCGCTGTCGCGGTTATACTCCGAGCGGTTTGATCTGGTGTAGAGGTGGTGAGGGGACATATGCGATGAGCCAGATGTGGGAAGGCTGATGTGTGTGCTGGGGGTGTTGTTACTGATCGCGGTGACGCTATTCGCCTGGGTGCAGCGCGGTTAAAAGTTGGATGTGCGAACCTTTGAGCCCTATCGGGGGGAGGTGGAATGGGGCGATGGAACGAAACGTCTTCGAGGCTGCCATATTCGACATGGATGGCGTGGTCACCCGTACGGCCGACCTGCATGCCGCTGCGTGGAAGGAACTCTTCGATGACTATCTGCACGAGCGGGAGAGCCGCGGCGAGCCTGCACAGCCGCCGTTCGACATCAAGAGGGATTACCTCGCCTACGTCGACGGCAAGCCACGGGCTGAGGGGGCACGCAGTTTTCTTGCCTCGCGCGGCATCACGCTCCCTTATGGCGAGGCGCCAGATCCCCCCGATAGGGAGACGATTTGCGGGCTGAGCCGTCGCAAGAACATCCTCTTCGAACGGCGGCTGCGGGCCGAGGGTGCCAGCACCTATGCCTCCACGCTAGCACTCATCGAGTCGCTTCGTGCGAGAGGCATCCGCACAGCGCTGGTCACCTCAAGCCGGCACGGTCGTGAGGTGCTCGGTAGCGCCGGCATCATGCCGCTCTTCGATGTCGTCCTCGACGGCGCCGATGCGATCACCCTAGGACTCGAGGGCAAACCCGCTCCAGACATCTTCCACGAGGCGGCGGAGCGCCTGGGTGCGGAGCCGCGACGCTGTGTCGTGTTCGAGGATGCCGCGGTGGGGGTGCAGGCCGGCCGTGCCGGCGGGTTTGGGCTTGTGGTTGGCATTGACCGTGGGGGCAATCGTCAGGCACTACTCGCCAGTGGGGCAGACCTGGTCGTATCAGATCTATCCGAGCTGAGCCTCGACGTTTTGGCGGCGCGCTTTCGGCAAGAGGCCGAGGAGAGGGCACGACGCGAATCAGCGATGCTATCACAGGAAGCGTGGCGCGTTGAGCAGGAAGGCTTCGATCCCGCGCGCGAGCACGACATGGAAAGTCTGTTCACCGTCGGCAACGGCTATCTCGGCGTGCGCGGTGCCCTCGATACGCCGCTGCCGGGCTCGCGAGCCGACCTGTTCGTGGCGGGCATTTACGATCGCAAGCAGGCCAGCCTGCCGTACTCAGAGCTTGAGTTTCTCACCGAAGACCGCGACGATTATCCTTATAGCGAGATCGTCTCCCTGCCCTTTCCGTTCGCGGTGAAGATCGCCGTCGACGGCCACCCGCTGGATCTGATCAAGGGTGCCTGGCGCGAGCATCGGCGCATCCTCGACCTCCGCCGGGCGACGCTCTACAGTTATAGCCGCTTCGAGGATGAGCACGGCCGCAGCACCGTCGTCGAGACCTGGCGGTGTGCATCCCTGGCCGATCCGCACCTGCTGATGCAGGAGGTGTGTGTGACCTGCGAGAATTACTCGGGGCTCGTGGAACTCGACGCCTCGCCCTGGGAGCCCGATCTCCATCTTCGGCATCCGCACCTACGACCACTCGAGCTCCACGTACCCGAGGGGTTGGCGGCTCGCCTCTACGCCACGCAGGCCTCGAACTTCACTGTCGCTCTTGTGCATCGTGCTCGCCTGGCCGATGAAGCCGAAGACCGCCTGTATTGGCAGGCCGAAGGCCGCGCCGGCACGACCGTCCGGATGCGCCGTTATATCTGTATCTACACCAGCCGGGATGGCGCGGACCCCGCGCAGATGGCCCTCGCCCACTTGGGTGAAAAGCGTTGGGAGGATTTCGATGGCGAGCGCGCGGCACACGACGCACGCTGGGCGGAGTATTGGCGGGTGGCCGACATCCAGACCTCCGGCAGTGCGGCAACCACGCAGGCGCTGCGATTCAACGCCTATCACCTGCGCATCGCCGCCGACCACGACCCGAAGGTGTCGGTGGGCGCCCGCACGCTCACCGGTCGTGCCTACGAGGGCCATGTCTTCTGGGACGTAGAAGTCTTCATGCTGCCGTTTTATCTACACGTCACCCCCGATATCGCGCGCTCGCTGCTGCTGTACCGCTACCATACGCTGAATGGTGCTCGCCAACGTGCGCGCGAGTTGGGCTACCGTGGTGCGTGCTATGCCTGGGAGTCGACCGTGACCGGCGCCGATACGACGCCGCGTCGCATCCTCCTGAAAACGACCGGCAAAGAGATTCCGATCTATACGGGCTTCGAGCAAGTACACGTGACGGCCGACGTGGCCTACGGGATTTGGCGTTACTTCGAGGCGACGCAGGATAACGACTTCATGGCCGAGGCGGGGGCGGAAATTCTGCTTGAGACCGGGCGTTTCTGGGCGAGCCGCTGCGTACGGGAAGGCAGGCACTACCACATCCGCGGCGTCACCGGGCCTGATGAGTATCACCACACAGTGAATGATAACGCCTACACCAATTGGATGGCCCGCTTCAACTTGCAGAAAGCGATCTGGGCCGCGCATTGGCTCGCCAAGCTCAATCCCGAGCGCTGGGAGGCCGTACGAGCGGCGCTTGCCCTCGCTCCAGATGAGATCGCCGCGTGGGAGGACGTGAGCCGCCATCTGTATTGTCCACAACCCGGACCTTCGGGGGTGATCGAGCAGTTCGAGGGCTTTTTCCAGCTACGCGAGTACCCTCTGACGGAAGCCGAGCGATTTCGGCCTCCACTGCGGCGGTTGTTCGAGGCGGAGGAGGTGAATCGCAGTCAACTCATCAAGCAGGCCGACGTGCTCATGCTGCCGTTCTTGTTTCCCGAGCAGTTCTCGCACGCGGTCTTGGCGGCCAACTACCACTATTACGAGCCGCGGACCGACCACGGGAGCAGTCTGTCTCCTCCAGTGCACGCCGCCCTCGCCGCGCGCCTGGGCTTGAAGCGCCAGGCGCAACGCTACTGGCGGCGCAGCCTCTGGCTGGATCTCTCGAACACCATGGGCAATAGTGCGCTGGGGATCCACGCCGCCTGCATGGCCGGCACGTGGCAGGCGCTGGTGTTCGGCTTTCTCGGCATCCGCTTTTCGGAAGCTGGGCCGGTCCTCGATGCCGAGGCGGCGGCGAGATTGCCCCTGGACTGGCGGAGCGTTGAGCTCAAGCTGAGGTTCCGTGGGCAGGTGTTCCCGGTGCGTGTAGCAGGACAGGAGTAGACTTCATGAACCCTTTCTCCGCGATTCTCGTGCCGCTCGATGGCTCGGCGTTGGCGCTGCGCAGCCTCGGTTGCGCGACGTGGCTCGCCGCACGGTCAGGTGCGCAGGTGCATATCCTGAACGTCGGCGCGCCGCTCCCCGAGGCCGAAGCGCTTGAGAAGTTGGGTGTCCCCGGCAAGTACCGAGCGCTTCTCGAATTGCATCAAGTTGAAGGCGAGGCCGGCGAGGCGATCCCCGCAGCCGTGGGGCGCTACAAGATCGATCTTATCGTCATGACCGCCCGTGGCGAGTCGGCGAGCGAGGCATCGCCTGACGTCCTCAAGATCGTCGGTGACGTGACCCGTGAAGTGATCGAAAACACCGCGGTGCCGGTGTTATTGCTGCCGCCGGCTTACGAAGAATTGTTGCCATGGCGCTCAGCCCTCGTGCCAATTAGCGGCGAAGCTGCGACCGATCAAGCCCTGGCGCTCGCGCTGCGCTTGGCCCACGCGCTTGATCTGGCCGTGACGATTGCCCACGTTGCTGACAGCGCTCGGGCAGGCGGCGGAGGAGGGGCGGGGGCCAGGCCTTATGACGAGGCCCACCATGAATATCCACAGATGCTTGACGAATTCGTGGCGCGCGCCTGCCCCATGTGCACCGCTGAGGAACGGCGCCGTATCACTGGTTTTCATCTGTGCCGGGGAGATGTGGCACAGGAACTCTTGTCCCTCATCGAGACCGAGCGCGTGAGCCTGCTGGTCGTCGGGTGGCATGGAGAGTTCATGACTGGCCACGCCGAGGTGCTGAAGAGACTCCTCTGGCAGGCTCGCTGTGCAGTGCTCCTCGTGAAGCCGCAGCCTCGGGACATCTTTCACCTCAAGGTCGGCGATGCCCTGGCGTGATGGTAGCGGCCGGCATGTGACCGGAGGAATGCCATGCCTCAGCAGATGACTGATACCGCGCCGCTCCCGTGGCATAGCCTCCCCGTTGAGGAGGTTCTTAACCGGGTCGCTAGCCGCCCCGAAGGCTTGGCACCGGAAGAGGCGGAGCGACGCTTGGCTGAATATGGCCCTAATCGCTTACGTCCCCCATCGCGGCGCGGCCCTTTGCTACGGTTTCTGGCGCAGTTCCATAATGTCCTGATCTATGTGTTACTGGTGGCCAGCTTCGTCACTGCCCTGCTCGGTCATTGGGTGGATATCGGGGTGATCCTCGGCGTGGTGGTGATCAGCGCCATTATGGGATTTACCCAGGAAGGCAAGGCGGAGAAAGCACTTGAGGGCATCCGCCGCATGCTCACTCTGTATGCCACAGTGCTTCGCGATGGCAGACGGAGTGTGGTGCCAGCGGAATCGTTGGTGCCGGGTGACATCGTGGTCTTGCAATCCGGCGATAAGATCCCCGCCGACGTGCGCCTCATCCAGGTGAAAAACCTGCAGACGCAAGAGGCGGCTCTCACCGGCGAGTCCCTGGCGGTGGAGAAATCCACCCGGCCGGTGTCGGAAGATGCCGTCATTGGCGATCGCACCTGTATGGCGTATTCTGGCACACTGGTGGCGTATGGCCAGGGCACGGGAGTGGTCGTGGCCACCGGCGACCAGACGGAACTCGGACGTATTAGCTCCATGCTTGCCGAGGTCGAACAGCTGACCACGCCCCTGCTGCGACAGATCGCGGTGTTTGGGCACTGGTTGACCGTCGCCATCATTGCGGCGGCCGCCATCACCTTTGCCTTCGGCATCCTGCTGCGCGAGTATTCGATCAGTGAGATGTTCCTGGCCGCCATCAGCCTGGCCGTCGCAGCGATCCCGGAAGGGTTACCCGCCATCATGACCATTACCCTCGCCATCGGCGTGCAGCGCATGGCGCACCGCCAGGCCATCATTCGTCGGCTGCCGGCGGTGGAGACCTTGGGATCCGTGACCGTGATCTGCTCTGACAAAACGGGGACGCTGACGCGCAATGAACAGACGGTGCAAACCATCGCCACTGCTCAGCACCTCTTTGAAGTCAGCGGCAGCGGCTACGACCCCAAGGGTGAGTTCAGCCGCAACGGCGAAACGGTCACGCCGGCGAATCATCGGATCTCTTCGAGACGCTGCGCGCTGCTGTGTTGTGTAACGATGCCATATTGCAACAGGTGGACGGGGAATGGCGCCTCGATGGCGATCCGATCGAGGGGGCCTTGCTCGTCGCCGGCCTGAAGGCAGGTTTGGATCCTGATGCAGAGAAGCAGGCCTTGCCCCGCATCGACCTCATCCCGTTTGCGTCGGAGCAGCGCTTCATGGCCACGCTGCATCGGAATCATGCCGGCCAGGGGGTCATTTACGTCAAAGGCGCCCCAGAGCGGGTGCTGGAGATGTGTCGCTCTCAATTGTACGGCGGCGAGAGCCAACCCCTGGACCTGGATGAATGGCATCGGTGTACCGAGGACATGGCGGCGCAGGGGCAACGCGTCCTCGCCGTGGCATTCAAAGCCACCGCTAGCGAGTATCGGGAGTTGGATCTCCGCGATGTCGAGGGCGATCTGACGTTGTTGGGGCTGTTTGGCCTCATCGATCCACCGCGTCCAGAGGCGATCGCCGCCATCGCTCGGTGTCAGTCGGCGGGCGTTCGCATCAAAATGATCACCGGGGACCACGCCCTGACGGCGCGGGCCATCGGCAAGCAGTTAGGCCTTATCGATGACGGCGGCGTGGCGACTGGGCGAGCGCTGGATGACCTGGACGAGGATGAACTGCGCCGTGTGGCAATGGAGACCGACATTTTCGCTCGCACCAGCCCGGAGCACAAACTACGGTTGGTGCAGGCCTTACAGGCCAACGGCCAAGTGGTGGCCATGACCGGCGATGGGGTCAACGACGCCCCGGCGCTGAGGCGAGCCGATGTCGGAGTGGCCATGGGCATGAAGGGGACGGAGGTCTTCAAGGAGGCGGCCGAGATCGTGCTGGCCGACGACAACTTTGCGTCGATCGCCCATGCTGTCGAAGAGGGACGCACGGTCTATGACAATCTGCGCAAAGCCCTCCTCTTCATTCTGCCAACGAATGGCGGTGAGACGCTGACCCTCATCGCCGCCATTCTGCTCGGGCGCACCCTCCCGATCACGCCGGTGCAAATCCTCTGGGTCAACATGATCACGGCCGTCACTCTAGCGCTGGCGCTGGCCTTTGAACCCAGCGAAGGAGACGTCATGAGACGCCCGCCGCGAGCGCCCAAGGCTCCCCTCTTGTCCCCCCTTCTGCTCTGGAGGATCGGCTTCGTCTCCCTCATCATCGTGGCCGGAACCTTTGGGCTCTTTCTGTGGGAGCGCGCCCAAGGAGCCGACATCGAAATGGCCAGGACTATTGCCGTCAACACCCTGGTGATGTTCGAGGTGTTTTATCTCCTCAATGCCCGATATTTTCTCGCCCCTGCATACACCCGAGAGGGGTTCTCGGGCAACCGCTACGTCTTGCTGGCCATCGTCCTGGTCATCGTTTTCCAGGGGCTGTTTACTCATCTGAGCTTCATGCAGCACCTGTTTGGGACGAGTCCGATCGATGCTGGAGCGTGGGGACGCATTCTTGTCACGGCCGCATCGGTATTCGTCCTCGTGGAGCTCGAAAAGTTCCTGTTGCGCCGTTATTGGTACAGGCCGGTGAGCGGATGACGCAAGCGCGCTGACAGCCAAAATCGGGCGTGAAGTCCGATGTGCGATGGAAGAGACTATGAGCCGCGGCATCATCGCCAGCGCATGCCTATATGATGACCCCATGGGGCGAGGCTTGACCATCCAGCGCGGCGAGTTCCTGCGCGGTTAACAGGTCCTGGCGCGACATGCTCAACAGCCGAGCCGCTTCATCCAGGGCATGCGCCCAGGTACTGCGGTTCACGAATAGCATCCCCGCCACGGTCAGCGTGCCTCCTTGGCCGATGAATCCCAGGGCGGATGTCGTACTATAGCCGGTATGGAGCGGTTGGAGCACCCCCAGGACTACCTCCGGACGGGTGTGCGAGACGAAAAGGCGTGCCGGCGTCGCTTCTGGGTACAGCGACACGACGAGTTCCGACGGCGCCGCATGACGTTGCTCGCCCGCGCTGCCCGGGCGTCTGAATCGGCCCGGTTCCAGCATATAGACCACCCTATGCGGCAGCTGACGCTCTGCCAACCGCGCCGAGGCCTTTAAGACTTCCTCCAATTGGTAAGCGCCGATGGCGGTGAGAATGAAGCGCCGCGAGGCACCGTCGTAGCCAGCCCACTCCAAATGCAGCGCTCCCTGTTCGAGCAAGCGCGTGGCCTCATCCGCCGTGAACAGATCCGGGATGGTGTCTGCCTTTGGCACCACCAAGGTCCAAAACTGACCCTGGGTTTTATAGACGCCCTGGGTCACGACGGCCGCCGTATTGGAGTCCGGGACGAACACCACGCGCGACACATCAGACGGCTCCCCTAGCATCGCCTCGGCCATCGATGGGTCCTGATGAGACAGTTCATTCTTGGCGTTCTCCCAGGTGTGAGACGTCAAGACCAGTGGGATGGAGAGCCAGCCCTGACGGCGGCCCGCCTCCTGGGAATGGTTGGCGAAGACCACCTCTTAGCGCAGGACCCCGTGCATTTTGGTTCCGAAGGCTTCGTAGGTATGAATCAGATTGATGCCACCTTTATTGGCCAGGGCCGCGGAGGCTACCGCTTCTTCGTTGAGGGCGGTGATGACGGCGCCAAAAATGTCCTCGGGGATGGTGGGCGCCGGGTCGGTAACGCGAAACTTCAAGACGTCGAGGGTTTTGAGTAGACGGTTGGAACGCATCTCGTCCGGATTGCCGACGCGCGGGCGAAGGTGTGGATTGGCCTGCACCAGCGAGATAAATGTGGCATCGACGGCGAACATCGGCGAGGTCCGCGTCCATTGGGCGGCATCGCGGCGATCCTGTGGCACTGGCCGCAACGCCAGTGGCGGGATGTCCTGCAGCGATCCCTCGCGCTGGACGAGCGGATGGTCACGCTCGCGAGGTCGGTTTGAGGCGTCATGGTGCTGGAATTTGCCGACGGCCTCTTGCAGCTCGGCCGACGGCACCCAGAGGCGCCGGGCACTGTCATTGAAGAGATGCGCGGCGACCGGATCGCTTATGCGGGCTGCTGGGCAGAGGCAGATTATGGGCGAGATTGGTGCCCTCGCCGTAAAAACCCGCGCCCTTGGGAGCCAAGGCCACACCGTAGGGAAGCGGGATGGGGTAGCGATCCGCACTCGTGCGCACCGCTTCAGCGGCGGCTTCCAGCCGGCTTTCCATTTCGAAAATTGCCCAAGCGAACGCGGCGGGATCCTGGCCGTCGAACACGATCGGATCGAAACCATTCAGCTCGAGATGGCGCACGAACCAGTCGGCACCTCCCTGCTGGGACATGGTGGTGCGCTGGTCGATGCGGCGACCGTTCTTGATCATGATCGGAGTCACCAAGCCACTGTCTTCCGCCCGCCACCACCGCGGGGCCCAGTCGCTGCCTCGCTGTTCTTCGAAGGCGCCGTCGCTCAAGAATACCACCAAACGTTCGCCTGGGAGTGGGGCATGCACGTAGTGCAACTCCACAAAGCCGAGATAGCCCCCTCGGCTAGCCCACCAGCGCTGTGGGCGTTCACATGACTGCCCAGCGGGGAATCCTGCTTTCCATCAGAGCGTATCCTATAGGCGTAGAAATCACGCACATAGCGCGTCAGCCCCTCATCTGTGAGCGAGTAGCGCTCGGCATGGGCCGGTATCATGTTGTCGAGGATGAGATTGATGTTGTCGATGGCGGCGACGCAGTGGCCCTGGCCCATCATCCAAGCGCGCGTCTGTCCGGTGATGGCGTTGATCGCCATATAGCCCGTGTAAGCGCGAACCATGTTGAGGGAGCCCCCCGTATGCCCTTCAGGGTTGGGCTTAAAATCTTCCGGGGCCAGATCGCGACCGTCGAGGTAGACGTTGCGCGCATACGTCTCATGGACCACCAGCCACATGGCGGCGCTGGCTACCCGATCGTCGGCGTGAAGGATCTCGCATAATGGCACCCCATCGCCTGGCGTGTTGCGAGCGGCCAATGTCTCGGCCATGGCGATGACCCGAGCCTGAGTCTCGAGATCATGTCGAATGCGACCAGAGCCGGCCGCCCAGCGGTGGCCGCGGCGTTGTGTTGACGGTAGAGAGCCACCCACATCGCCATACGGATGGCTTGAGCACGTGTGCTTTGCAGCATCTTGCTCGCCTCCCTCGGTATGGAATCGATCATACCTCTCAATGGTAGCTCACGTCCAGGATTGCGCTAAACGTGGTGCAGTCTGGCGGAGAATGGTGCTTCCCGCATGCGGAAAGGAGTTCGCTTGTGCTGCGTGGCCGGCTTATGAACGGCGATCACCGTCGCAACAGCAGGCCCTCCGCCGCCGCAGGCTCTAAGGCAAAGCCCTCCTCGACGAAGCCGTTGCGCGCCAGCACAAACGCCAGCACCGCCCAGTAATCCTCCTCGGGCAGGCTTCCAGGTTTATCTTGGGGCATGGCAAAGCGGATGAAGGTGAACAGCGCCGCGGCTGTTTGGAACGATGCGAGTCGCTTAGCTTCTTCGCTCCCGATCAGTGTGGGGGCGCTGATGCCCTCGCCATCGATCGGACCGTGGCAGCGAGCACACTCCCGCAGATATACCGCCTGACCGGCTTTCACTTGCATCGATGGCGTTGCGGCATTTGTGGCCGCCTGTACCGGTTTCATGGAGGCAACGCCCCACGCGTTGTGTGACAGACCGTTGATTACCGGTAGGAACGCCAACAAGGCCGCCCCCATGGGGAGCCTCCCCACCCCGAATGATCTTCCTAACCAATGCCATAAAGTTCGAGGCCACCCTGACGCGATCACGCCGTGACCTTTACCGGATGACGTACGACCGCCCAGTATTCATAGCCTAGCTCGTTCCAAGGTACGCTGTCGGGCTGGCTATGTCCCTGCTCATCCGTGGCACGTGTCATGATAGTGTATTCGCCCGGTGTGGCCTCCCAAGCGAAGTCCCACCGCACGCCGGCGCGCGCGAGATTGGGTTCACGTAGGGTAGCTTGGCGCCAGCGCGCACCACCATCGAGGCTATATTCAACCCGGGTGATCTTGCCGTAGGGCGACCAGGCAAAACCGCGGATCAATTGCGCCCCAGCCGTAAGCGTCGCGGGCCACGGCAGGGTAATAGCGCTTTTGACGGTCTGCAGGGTGAGAATGGGACCCTTGGCGGGGGGACGCTCAGAGAAATCGGGGCCGATCAGCACATAGTCTGTCGTGTTCTTCTCCACGAAAATGGGCGATTCTGACACGAAGATACGCCCAACCCATTTGATATTAGCGATCCCTACCCAGCCGGGCACGATGGCCCGCAGGGGAAAGCCGTGGTCGGGTGGCAGTATATCCCCGTTCATGGCGTAGGCCAGCAGCGTGTCTTCCTCCAAGGCTTTAGCCACCGACATCGGGCGCTCGATGCGACGCAGATCCAAACCGGTGGGCATGACGTCGACAGCGCTCTGTTTCAGGCCAGCGCGGCGCAACACTTCCCCCAAGGGCACACCCGTCCATTCTGCTATGCCATAGGCGCCCAAGCGCCACGGCGTGCCCTTGGCGGGCTTGTCCTGCACCTCTTTGTAAAAGCCACGACCATTGCCGGCGCATTCGACATAGCAGATGACTGACCGCGTCGGCATGCGCAGAAGCTCGTCGTAGGTCAGCGTCAGTGGGCGTTCGATGCCGGGCCCTTCAACGCTCAGACGCCAGGTGTGTACGTCGAGGTTTGGAGTGGGGGTATGATTGCGGATGAAAAACTGCGCCGTCGGCGTAAGGTAACCACGGCCATACATCTGCTCCCACCGCATCTCCTGATTGAGGCCGTGATTGATGAACTGTTCTGCAGGCGTCGGCTTGATGTGGGGGCGCGACGGCTGTCCTGTCGACGCCTGCGCGTGGACGAGGCGAGGCGTCAGCAGCGTTATCCCACCCACTCCCGCCAGGCCGAGAAATCGCCGCCGAGACAGCTCTGTCACCTCGCGGCCGTGCGGCGATACTTGGCTGCGCGATTCATGGTTCATGGGCATGTCTCCTATCATCGAACGACGCCGGTTAGACGGTAGTGTGCGAACACCTTGTCACTTGAGAGATAAGGAGATCAGAACGACCCTTGAAAGTCAAGACAGAGGGCCTTTCAATTAGGGCTATCGCGGGCTTTCATGAAGGTCCCATGATAACCCATGGAGGCTTGACAGCGAGCGGATGCGGATAGCCAATGGCGCTGCCGATTAGAACAAGGACACCGGGCGAGGTGAGATCTCAAGGCACATAGCGGTATGCCTGAAACGCCGGAACAGATTTCACGCCGGCTTGCACTACCTCACCCGAACGGGAGATCATGCCTTCAACTCCATATTTAAAAATGGCTTTGGCCGGAATCGCCATCGCCGACGGTGTCGGATAGGGCCAAAGCTTATAGATGCTCCATTCAGTTTTCGCACCACTATCTTTTCCTGCCAGTATCAACTTTTGCTTGACAGAGCGAGAGCTGCTGGGATAATGGGGGATAACACTCGATTCGGAGATGTGGCCCTGTGATTGTCGCCGTGTCGACGGCCTGGTCTCGTCATCCAGTAGATGTGTGTTTGACCACAGTTGCAAGATACGCGGTATTAACAGGGCGCAAACCATAGTAGGTCTGGATCAGAGAGGGCAATCGCCGATGATCTCGCCCTTCTACCCCTCCAGCTCTCTTGCTATCTGGCCCCGATTGCTCATCCGCCTGTAGACGCCCCCTTGGTCGAATCCTGCCGGGGGGCGTATCCCCCATACCCTCGTGAACTTCTTGGCGGATGTTGTTTCCCTCAGCCGCGTGATGCCGTGCGGAGAGTCGTCGCACGACGTTGCTATCGCCTTCTCTAAGGCCCCGACCTGATAGCTGCAGCTCAATCCCGCCGTTGATCGCTGTCACGGCGGAAACCAGTAGACGCGTTCGTATGCGAGGAGCTGCGGCCAACGCCTTGGTTCGGCAATGTACTGCGGCCGGAGCTCGCCCTAGCGTGTGCATCAATGCAATGGTCGGAACGGGTGCCGGCACAATCATCGAGGTGAAGCAAGACGCCGCTCAGTAGCAGAGCCCTCACCAGCAAGAGGTCAAACTCTAAAGCGGCCCAGGGGGGCAGGGAGGTACGCATGCCAGGTACATCAATAAGGCGACGCGAGTTTTTTCGACATGCGGCTATGGGTACAGCGGGGTTAGCGGGAGTTTTTGCCTTGCATAAGGCCCCAGCTTATGCCCAGAAGCGGCGTCTGTCTATGCTCAGCTGGAACCATTTCGTGCCAGCCTCAGATGAGAAACTGGCGGAATGGGGCAGGGAGTGGGGGAAGCAAAACAATGTGGAGGTCAAGATCGACTTCATCGCCCACCGGGATATCTATGTCCGTCTGGCAGCCGAGGCCTATTCTCGCTCGGGGCACGACATCGTCATGATGGCGTGGAATAACCCCCAGCTCTATGCCGAAAGCCTCATCGATCTCGATGAGATCTGCGAAGAAATCGGCGAAAAAGGCGGAGGATGGTATCAAATCGCCCGCGACGTCAACATGGTGGAGGGACGCTGGAGGGCCATGCCATGGTTTTCCATCACCATGCCGCAGACCTATCGGGAGGATTTGTTTCAAGAGGTCGGTGAGGGGCCGCCCGACACTTGGCAGGATGTCCTGCGCGCCGGCAAGAAACTGCGCGACAAAGGCTACCTGATCGGCATCGCCATCAGCCAGACTGAGGATGCCAACATCAGTTGGTATGCCCTGCTCTGGTCCTACGGCGCATCGACCGTCGATGCCGACCAAAGGGTGATCATCAACTCTTCCGAAACCCGTCAGGCCATCGAATATGTCAAAGACCTCTACACTGCCACCATGACCTCAGAGGTCCTGTCATGGGATGATGCGAGCAACAACCGCGCCTACTTGTCGGGGAAATACGCTTGGGTTCACAACGCTGTGAGCATCTACGCCATCCTCCCCAAGCAAGCCGCCCACTTGCGGCCGCTGACCAATCACGCTCACAGCCCTGCCGGACCGGCGGGCCGACATGCAACAGCCATCCCAGTGAACTATGGCATTTGGAAATTCTCCGAGCATCAGGAAGTGGCCAAGGAGTTTTTGAAGGTGATGTCCGAACACGAGAGGTTGTCCTTCCTGTTCGAGCTCACGGAAACCTACAACCACCCGCTGCTGAAGAGCTTCGAAACCCATCCCTACTGGGATAAAGATCCGAAAATCGCGGCGTTGCGGACCTACCAGCGCGACGCCCACATGATCGGTTGGCCAGGTCCCCCCAACCGCAAGGCTGAGCTCGTCCGCGTGCAATGGGTTGTGCCCAACATGTTAGCCAAAGCGGTCACGGGGACGCCGGTCGATGAAGCCATCAAGTGGGCGGAGGCGGAGATCGCGAAGATCTATGGGGCAAAGTCGTGAGGTTCCCGGCCGGCGACCAGCCGTTAACGAGGACTGACTCGCGATACCAGCAACGTTTGGGCGATACCGACTTCAAGTCCCCTTCCTCCCTGGTGGGGGAAGGCCGGGATGGGGGGACTGCTGCTGCGTCTGCACCCCACCCTGACCCTCCCCCATCGAGGGGGAGGGGAACAAATGGAGGCTCGTCTTAGTGACAGACCTCCCCTTGTCAGGGGGAGCTGGCGTCACGTGGGGGTGAGATCATCGAGGCATTGACGCCCGCGGCTCGCCTCAGTGCTGCCGCCGCAGATGGGTGGGAATGGCGGCGAAGCGCTCGCCGGGGCGTTTCTTGTGGGTCACGATGGACAGCGAAGCGGGGCGGTAGATATTGATGTTGTGGGTGTTGGGGGAGGTGATGATGTATTGGGCTCGTGTGGCTTCGAGGAAGTGCGCGACGCGATCGATATTGAGCACGTCGAGGTGGGCAAACGGTTCGTCGATGAAGACGAATCCCCCTGCCGAGCGTTCATCCATCATCAGGCCGATCAGGAGGACCAAGGATTTGATCACTTGCTGGCCACCCGAGGCTTGGCCATCGTCCAAGCCGATGTAGCCCTTGCCGTCGAAATTCCAACGCACCTCCAACCCGGCCCGCGCCAGCTCCTCGTCATCCTCGCTGAACGGCGGCCGGACCACTTCGACGGCGACATTGGCGAGCTTTCCCAGGTAGACCAAATTCTCCTCGTAAAACGCCACGGTTTGCCGCAGCACGCCGACGTAGGCGCGCCGTGCATTCTCAGCCACTCGCGTCGTCTCCTCCCATTCGTGGCGCTTGCGCTGGAGGCCCTCGGACTGCTGCTGGTAATCGGCCGCCAGCTTATCGCGGCGATACACTAGGGTGGCATCCGTCTCCCATTCGCCTTCGGCCAGCTCGCGCTGAATGCGTTCCAAGTCGCGTTCAACGCCCTGCCGACTGCCGAACATCCGGCTGAATTCCGCCATCGCCTCGACGCTGCGCCACTGCGCCGGGAGGTGTTGACGGAGCAAGCGGCGCTCGCGATTCTTCATCCAGAACTCGGCCCGCTGACGTCGCAGCTCGTCGACATCTTGCTGGAGTTGCGTCCGCAACAGCTGCTGGCTCTGCCGGCTCTCCGACTCCTGACGAATGGCGGTCGTGTGCGCCCGCCGCAGCTGATCGAAGGTCCGTTGTTCAGCGGTATGCTGTGCGGTGAGATCCTCCACCACGGCGCAGATCTTGGCGTATTCCTCCTGCAGCTGCGCATGATCCTTGATGCGTTCTTCGTATTCGAGGCGCGCATGCTGTGCAGCCAGACGGCGTTCGAGGCTCTGGCGTTCGACTTCCAGGGCGCGGATTTCCTCCTGGAGCGTTCGTATGGCGGTGTGGTGCCGTTGAACTTCCGCTTGGAGGCGGCGCGCCTGTTGTTGCTGGCCGGCCGTTCCGAGCACGAAATCTCCGGGGGCGACGGCGATCGAGCGCCCGCCGCGACGCTCGCGCAGAAAGCCATCGCGCGTGACGAACGTCGTGCCCGACGGCAACGCCTGGCCATCGGTGACGCGCTCAACCAATTGCACGCCAGCGAGCTGTCGGCGAATCCACTCCGGCACCTCGGGCGTGAGGTCGACGGCACTCAACGCGGAGCCCCGCGGTGCGACGAGGTGAATCTGTCCGGGTTCCGCCACGATGAAGTAGCGATAGCGGTGGGCCTCCCCCAATTCCCAGGCGCGCCAACGGTCCTCGGCACGCTGCAGCAGGACGACGTAGCGGTGGGGCCTGAGCAATGATTCAATCGCCAGCTGCCAGGATGTTTCGCGGATCTCGACGCATTCGTAGAGAAAGCGATGCGGGATCTCGGCGTCGCTGAGGAGGCGATGGAAGGACTCGACAAAGGGGTCGAGCCGCAGCCGCTCCCGGCCCGTCGTCTTCGCCGTGTCCTCCAAATCTCGCAAGGCGCGACGCGATTCTTCAAGCCGCCAACGCAACTCGCCACGTCGATCGGTCAGTTGCTCGATGGCCTGGTGCAGCGGCCCAACGTCCTCGGGAGCCACCTGACTGGCTTGCTGCTCCATCTGTTTAAACAGTTCGAGTTCGCGTTCGAGGAGAGCACGTTGGCGGTGATACTCGACGAGTTGCGCTTGGATCGCGGTCAGGCGTGCGTGGCAGGCCTCTTCTTCTCTGTTGGCTGCCTCCACGGCAGCCCGCGCTGCACTCCACTGGCGATCGAGGTTGGTCAGCGCGATGCGTCGCTCGCACACCTGCGCGCGCCGCGTGCGAATCTGCGCGTACAACCGGCGCAGCGACTCCACTTGGGCGACGTAATCGGCCTGCGGCAGGCGAATCGTTTCCAGAGCCTTCCGCGCGGCCACGAGACTTTGATAGCGTTGATACAGCGCCACCCGATTGCTTAAGGCCGTCACCTGGCTCTCAAGGCGGTCGACTTGCAAGGCCAGCTCTTGCAGCTCCTGCTCTGCGGCCGCTTGGTTGGCCCGCGCCCGCTGATACTCATCGAGCGTCTCTTTATCACCGAAGACGTCGTAGACCAGGTCAAGCAGGTCACGGGGCGACAGCTCACACAATTTATCCGTCGCCCCCTGCTCCAGCGACAGGACGCGTAGCACCGCCTGGCTCAGCCCTCCTGCCGTCAGGCGATGGCGGTATTCCTGTACGCCAATGAAGCGCTCCTCATGGGCACTGAGCTCCTCGATGCCGACCTCGCCGGCCTCGATGCGGTATTGCCGTTGCCATTCTCCGCTGCGTTTGGCGATGCGGCAGGCCAGGGTGATGCGATCGGCGGTGAGGGGGAAAAACGGCCGACGGCCGCGGTGGTCGCGCTGGTTGGTCACCAGGGCGCGGATCCAGGCATAGGGGCGGCCGGAGTGTTGCACATAGGTCGGATAGGACCGCTTGCGTGAGGTATTGAGAGCGAGCAGCGTGCGCATTGCATCGAGCAGCGTGGTCTTGCCGGAGCCGTTCGGGCCGACGATGGTGATGATGGCCTCATCCAACGGCAGCACCACGCGCTCCCAGTAATCCCAGTGCACCAGCTCCAGGGTCAAGAACCGAAACATTCAGCAGATCTCCTCGTCCACTTCCGCTGGCCGGTCCTCATGGGGGAGGGCACCGTCGCCATTGAAGCGTGCCGCCAGCACCCGCGACAGCGCCCCCTCGATGATGCGCGGGGCCAACGTGCTGTAGTCCACCAGCACGTCCAAGAGTGGGCCTTCGGTGAGTTTGCCGCGCCGCTCGCGGATGAAGCCCCGACGCTTCAGTTCGTTGAGGTAGCCGTGAAAGCGAATCTGGCTGCCGAAGAGATGACCGAAGTCGGCTTCGAGGGTCTTGCGCTCGATGACGATTTCCATCTCGGAGGACAATGCCGCAGAGGGCGGCGGAGCGTCTGCCCCATCTCCTTGGGCCTCTTGCTGGCGTTGCCGTTTGGGGAGAATCAACAGGCTCCACAGCACGGTCAACAGCGCCATCGCGCCCCCGGACAGGCCCACATTATTGGACCAGTAGTTGCCGCGGCCGTCCTCGAATACCGGGGTTTCCAGAGCACGGGCCACCCGGACGGAGATGTAGGGCGCATAGACGTTTTCCGCCAATTCGAGGCCCACCTGACGCAACGCCTGCTCCACGCCTTCACGGAAGGCTGTGTCGACCAGGAGTCGGCGCACCAATTCATCAGTACGCGGTAGGGCTTGGTGAGCCAGCAGACGACAGATCAACAAGCGTACGGCATCGTTGTCTGGCGACACGGATCGCTCCTCTGCTCAGCGGGAAAGATGGGGACAGCGTAAGCGGCGCCCTGTACGCCCTCTCCCCCTGGGAGAGGGTTGGGGTGAGGGCAGGCCCGTTGGTCGATCATGCTTAGCCCCCCTCACCCTCTCCCGGAGGGAGAGGGGATACCCCCTGAGAGGTGCCCCCGCTCTCGATAGTCATAAGGGGGAACGACCGTTGGCTTGGATCTGGATCAGGGGCTGGGGCGTCGTCCCCCTGGTCCCCAGCGGCATCGATCAATGACCCTAGGGCGGACAACGGCGAACGCTGCAGCTGACCGACGCTCATGCTGGCCACTCCAGCGCGTCCAACAGGGGTGTGCTCCGGAAGCACGGTCAACGAGTATGGCAGAGCCGCGAGCTCGGCCACCGGCCCACCACTGTCAGCCGCCTCGGCATCGCCGAGCAACGACAACATGCTCATCCGATAGGCTGATTCCTCATACGATCCCCAGGGAACGACCTCGGCTAGGGGCAAACTGGCGCGGCCATCGGCTTGGAGCTGGCCCACCAGACGTTCGAGCTCCGGAAAGGCAGTTGGGCCCTGCGGGGGGGAAGGCGGGGAGTCCTGGCTCTGTGGCAGCTCACACCACTCCTCGACGGCACGCTTGCGCTGCAACAGTTCGAATTCAGCCTGGTCGGTCATGAGGTCGGTCAGCAGGAAAAGCGGCCGTATCGGCCGGGCCAGATGTGGCGCTATCAGCAGACGGAGATCCTCCAGCGCACACTGGCGCAGGAAAAACACCAAGTCCGAGGTCGAAAGACCGGTGGCCCCGAGATGGATGCGCTGGCGATCGATATCGTTCAGCACCCGCTGAAAGACAGTGGTCATCCGCAGCAGACGGCTCTGGGCTCGCCCGATCTGCTGGGCCACACGGTGCAACTCTCGATCCAGCGCCGAATCGGCGACGATTTGCTGAATCATGGCACTGCCACGCTCGATCCACCCCCATACGGTAGCCAGTCGTTCGCGTGCCTGCAGAATACGCGGTTCGGACAGCGATTCGACCGCCTGTTGCAGCTCGGTTTCCAGACGACGCAAACGGTAGAGCAGATGCGACAGGACTTCGGGCGTAAGCGTGCCGAGTTCATAACTGGTGCGCACCAGGCCGGTGATCCAGCCGAGGTCGTCTTCCTCGCCGAGGTGAAATAGCGAGGCGACAGCTCCGTACGCTCGCAAGCCCGCCGAGGTCATGAGATAGACGCCAGCGGCGGCGTCGTAGCGCAAGAGACCGCCGGCTCGCAGTCGCCGTAAGGCGGTCTCTAGGGGGGCAGGCGCCAGGTAAGCGAAGGTTTGCCGAAGCTCCTGGTAACTCCATTCGGGCGCCTGACCGCGACGTCCCATCTCCCCCAGGATCAGCAAGCGTACCAGGCTATCGCTGAGCGAGCCGCGGAACAGGGTCAGAAAGGCTTCGAGGACCGGCAACCGAGATTGGAGAAGCCAGAGCGGGGTGATATCTTCCGGGTCGATTCCCGGAGCGAGGGCGGGGAAGAGCGCCTCTTTCCCCGTCGATTTCGGCATGGACTCATCATGATTGAGGTCTGTCATCGCGCGAGAGAAAGAAATCCTCCGTGACAACGCTCCAGAGGTCACTCGCTTTTACGAGTCTTGAGCAGGTTTGGCCACTTCCTCCTCGATCGCCTTCCACTCGTTGACGACGGTCCGATCGTGCAATGGCACCTGTGATCGATATGCCGCGCGGGCGATCATATGCGCCCCAACAGGCCCGCCCAGAAAAACGAACACGATGGTCAGCAATTCTTTGATGCTGGGACCGCTTTCCGAGGCGGCGAAATACACAAAGGAGGCGAGGACGATGCTGCTGATGCCCAGCGTCGAACTCTTGCCCGTGGCGTGCATGCGACAGAAGATATCGGGCAACCGCAACAGCCCCAGCGAGCCGGCGAAGGTGAAGAGGGCGCCGACGAGCAACAGCAGACTAGTGATCACCGCGATCAATCACTGTTCCTCCCGCTAAATACTTCGCCAGGGCGACCGTTCCCATGAATGCCAATAAGGCGATGATCAATGCCGCATCCACCAAAGCACGGCTGTCCGACTTGATCTCCAGGACTAAAATGAGCCCGACGATGTTCGTGCCGATGACATCCAGCGCGATCACCCGATCGGGGAGGGACGGTCCGACCACCACCCGGTAGACCGCCATCATAATGCAGAGGACCAGGACAAACGCCACCGCGGTCGAGATGCCGGCAATCATTGGCTCAGTTCCCTGAGGTAGCGCTCGAAGGCGACCTGGATGTCGCGTTTGACGGCTTCGGGGTGTTCCAGATTTAACGTATGCACGAAGAGATAGCGCCGATCCGGCGAGATATCCAACGTCAACGTCCCCGGCGTGAGCGTGATCATATTGGCCAACACGGTTAACGCCACCTCATCGGTCAACTCCGTGGGCACGGCGATGACGCCCGAATGCACCTCGATCCGCGGGCTTAACACCACTCTCAGCACCGCCAGGTTAGACATGATCAACTCATACAGGAAGACGAGCAGCAGCTTCAGGCCCAAAGCGATCTTTCTAAAATACAGCGGCTGGAAGAACATCGCACGAAAAAGATAAATGGTCAGCCCACCGATGACGAAGCCGGTGACCAGATTCGTCGTATTCAGCTCCCCCTGCAGGGCCGCCCATATGAGTGCGAGAATGTGGTTGAGCAGGAACAGCTGGATCATCGCTTCGCTCCAGCCGTGGCGGCGAAGACCGCCTCGATGTACTGCTGTGGCGCCAACAGCTGGGCCGCAGCCTGTTGGGTGAGCCGAAACACCGGCTCGCCGACGAGCCCTAAGAGCACGGTCAGCAACACCAGAAAAGCCGCTGGTCCCAGCAGATCCCAATGGGGCACGGTACCATCGCTTTTAGGCGTCGCCTCGCCCCAGAACACGTAGACATAGATTTTCGTCATCGACACTAGGGTGAGGAAACTGCCGAGCAAGGCCACCGCCACATAGCCATAGCGCTCCTCCTGAACACCCGCCATCAACAACGCCAACTTGGCAAAGAAGCCGCTCAGGGGCGGCATGCCAGCCAACGACAGGGCCGCTAACAAAAAGAGCGCGCTCAGCCAAGGATAGTGCGTGAGGAGCCCCCCCATATCCTTCAGGTGATCGCTCCCAGTGATCCGCTGGGTGACTCCACTGATCAAGAATAGCGCCGTCTTTACCACGATGTGGTGGATGATGTAGAACATCGAGCCAGCTAGCGCCAGCGGCGTGAACAGGCCAAGGCCCAGGATCATGTAGCCGATTTGACTGATGATGTGAAATGACAGGATGCGCTTGAAGGAATTTTGGACGATCGCCCCCAACACGCCAACGATCATGGTGAATGCCGCGAGGATAAGGATAAGGCTGTGCGTGAAGGCGGTATCCTGGGTGAACAGCAGCGTAAACGTCCGCAACAACGTATAGACCCCCACCTTCGTCAACAGTCCGGCGAAGAGCGCCGACACGGCTGTCGGCGGCTCAGGGTAGGCATCGGGAAGCCAGAAGAACAGCGGAAAAATGGCCGCTTTGACGCCGAAGACGAAAAGAAACAGCATGGCCAGCGCCGTGATCAGCCCAGAGCGCTCGGTGTGCGTCATCTTCTGCGCCAGATCGGCCATATTCAAGGTGCCCGTCACACCGTACAAAATGCCGACGGACGCCACGAAGATCGTCGATGCCAGGAGGTTGAGCACTAGATATTTAAACGACTCCTGGAGCTGGCCGGGCTCTCCTCCCAAGGCCAACAGCACGTACGACGCAATGAGCATGACCTCGAAAAACACGAACAGATTGAACAGATCGCCCGTCAAGAACGAGCCATTGATCCCCATGAGTAAGAACTGGACGAGCGCATAGTAGCCCCAGTGCTGGCGTGCTGTGTCGACGTTGCCCAAGGCATAGATGTGGACGGCAAGCCCGATGATGGCGGACTGCACCACCATGATGGCGCTGAGGAGGTCTGCCACCAGGGCGATCCCAAAGGGCGGCGGCCAATGTCCCATCATCGAGACCACGATGCCGTCGGCATGGACCCGGTTTAGGAGCCAGAGGGCCACCACCAGATTGGTCACACCAGCCACGGTGCTGATGATGCGCTGCACGCCGATGCGTCCCCAGCACAGCAGGCAGAGGATGCCGGTGAACAAAGGGATGAGGATGGGCACCACGACGAGCGAGGTCACTCTGGCGGCCTCCGCATGCGGTCGAGATCGTCGGTGCCCACCGTTTGGTAGGTCCGATACACCAACGCCAGCATGAAAGCCGTGACGGCGAAGCTAATGACGATGGCCGTCAGAATCAAGGCCTGCGGCAACGGGTCGGCGTGCGGTCCCTGGAATCCCTCCTGCAGAATCGGCACCGCTCCGCGTTTGAGCTTGCCGGTGGTCAGGAGCAACAAATTGGTGCCATGGGAAACCAGGGAAAAGCCAATCACCACCTTGAGCAAATTGCGCCGCAGAATGAGGTAGGTTCCGGTTCCAAACAGGATGCCGATCGCCACGGTGAGAAACAGTTCCACGGCTAATCCTCCGCCAAGGTCATCATCATAAGCAGGGTGCCGCCGACGACGACGAAGTACACGCCGAAGTCGAAGAACATCGCCGTGGCGATTTCGACTTCCCCCAAGATCGGCACATAGAAATGACCAAAGGCACTGGTGAGGAAAGGATACCCTAGAGCCAGCGGCACCAGCCCGGTGGTAAACGACGTCGACAACCCAACCGCCACCAGCAAGCGCGGCTCCACCCTGAAGACCTGTCGCACATAGCGCAGGTCCGCGGCGATCGATTGCAACAGAATCCCCAACGCCGTCATGACCCCAGCGATGAAGCCGCCACCTGGGCTATTGTGGCCCCGCAGCAGGAGGTAGATCGAGAAGAGCAAAATGATGAAGAACACCAGCCGCGTCACGGTCGTTAGGATGAGGGAACTCACGATGGCGGCTCCCGGCGCAGCTTGATCAGGGCATAGACCCCGATGGCGGCGATGCTCAAGACGGTGATCTCTCCCATGGTATCGTAGCCGCGGAAATCCACCACGATCACATTGACCACGTTACGTCCCCCCCCAAGGCTGAGGCTGTGCTCCAGAAAATAGCTGGCGATCGACGGGAACAACGTCTCGCTATTGGCGATCAGGAGCAGTGCTACGACCAGCCCCCCGACCATGGTCGAAATGCCGATATCTCGAAGTTTCGCCCATCTCGACATGATCTCGCGACCGAATGGCGGCAAATGACGTAACACTAGTAAGAACAGAATGAGGCTGGCGGTTTCGATCAATAATTGCGTCAAGGCCAAGTCAGGGGCACGGAGCACGACGAACAGAAATGATACGATCAGGCCAACCACGCCAAGCATCAGCACGGCGATCAGCGGTTGCCCGGCAAACGGGATGACTAAAGAGCTGAAGATCAGCAGGTAAATAAGCAGGGCCTCAAACGGTTCGATCTCGGCCAAATCCAAGGGACCCAGCCTCGCCCCGGCCTTGAGCACGAATGGATAGCTGAAACTGACGGTGAGATACCCCAGCGTGATCATCACATAGAATTTGAGGTAGCCGCTTTGCAGTATCCCGCTGAGAAAGAGGCCGACCCGGTCGAGGGCGCTCAACCCCCGGTCATAGAGCACGTCGGGCGAGACTATGGAGGGCAAGCTAGGCACCCACAAGCGCCAGGTGCACACGGCGAGGAACAGCCCGGTGCCGCCGATCAAGGTCGCCGAACTCATGGCCAGGACCGGTGTAAAGCCCTGCCATAACGTGGGGAGGCGCGTCTCAGGCTGCCCTGTGATGCTAAGAACCGCTGGTGCCAGCACCGCGGCGTCGATAAGCGCCGGGAAGAGACCTGTGAAAACACACAGGGCGACGAGGATGCCCGGCCCCAGGAGCATGCCGACGGGGGGCTTATGGGGAGAGCTGGCCGCGTTTTTGGCTGGGCCTCTCAGCAACACACCTACCGATGCCATCAAGGCGTACACCACGGTCAGGAGGCTCCCCAAAGCGATGGCCACCGGGAAGCACCACATCCAAGTTCCCCAGGCGGTGAGGCCTAACGCCGCATCGTACAGCAGCTCTTTGCTGAAAAACCCATTCAGGGGGGGCACACCAGCCATCGCCAACGCAGCGATCACCAGGAGGGTGGCGGTCACCGGCAGGCGCGACAGAAGCCCACCCAGTTCGCGGCGATCGCGGGTGCCGGTGGCATGCTCGATGACGCCCACGAGGAGAAAGAGCGCCCCTTTAAACGCCGCATGGTTGAACAGGTGAAAAGTTGCCGCATGCACGCTCGCCGCCGTGGCGGGGCCGTAAAACGTCATGATCAGACCGAGTTGACTGATGGTAGAATAGGCCAGCAGGGCTTTGAGGTCATCCTGGCGGAGGGCGAGCACTGCGCCCACCAGCATCGTCACCATGCCGACACCCGACATGGCGTACAGCCAAGCCGTGGTCCCGCCCAACACCGGCATCATGCGGCATATCAAAAAGAGCCCCGCCTTGACCATGGTGGCTGAGTGCAAGTAGGCGCTGACCGGGGTTGGGGCAGCCATCGCACTGGGCAGCCAGATATGGAAGGGGAATTGGGCGGATTTAGCCCCGGCACCCACCAAGACAAGCCCCAGGATGATAGGATACAGCGGGCTGGCGCGAATAACACTGGCACGGGCGGCCAGCTCGGGCAATTCCACCGTGTCAGCAATATCGTAGAGGAGCACGACCGCTCCTAGCAGGGCCAATCCGCCCAGAACGGTGATCAACAAGGACTTGCGCGCCGCATAGAGAGCCTCGGGTCGTGTATGCCAAAACCCGATCAAGAGGTAGGAGGTGACGCTGGTGAGCTCCCAAAACACCAACAATGCCAGGAGGTTTGCCGAGAGCACCATGCCCAACATGGCGCCCATAAACAGCAGAATGTACACCAGAAAACGCGTCAGCGCCGCAGCCTTCGCCAGGTAATAACGCGAATACCAGATGATCAGCACACCGATGCCGGCGATCAGCAAGACAAAAAGGAGGCTCAGGCCATCGACCCACAGCGAGAGGCGAACCCCCAACGTGGGGAACCAATTCAGCGTGATGTAATAGGCTTGGCCGCTGGCGATCAAGGGAAGAACGACCCAGGCACCGCCAAAGATGCCAGCAGTTGGAAGTAGGGCCCAAAGGCCACTGAGACCTTCGGGCCTCAGGGGCCATGGGGAAAGAAGTGCGGGCTCGCCTGCCATTCTCATGGCCCACGATGAACCAGTTGACGGTGCTCTACGAAGGCCCGGCACGCCTCTCCTTGGTTATCCCACGTGGCGCAAGGGGGCAGGCCTCCGTTTATAGATTGTGCGATCTGCGATGCCAGCCTCATAAAAGGCTTTGATGCGTTCTGCACACTTGCCGCATGCCCCGCAATGCAGGCGCTCTTGAGGACAGATACAGGAGAAGGTCAACTCCAGGGGCAAATCCCGCCCCATACGGATGACCTCGGGTTTCGACAGGTGACGGAACGGAGTGCGCACCGACAGCGATGCGGCCATGCCCTCGGATAGGACGTCTTGAAGGTGTTGAAAGAATTGCGGCGTGCCATCCGGGAAAGGATTGGCGCTCAGCGGAGCGGTAGCGATGGTTGGAATGCCACGCAGCACGCAAAACACCGCGGTTTTCGCCAGCAGGATGATATTCCGCCCCGGCAAATACACTTCGAAATCATCGGAATCATAATCGGGCACGTTCTGGCCCGTCAGGCTCCAGTGATCGCCGTAGATCTCGCGTAAATCCATCGACAGCGTCTTGAGCGGCTGAATATTCTGATGAGTACGTCTCAATCGTCGTAAGAACCGTTGCAGCCAATAGCGCTCGGCATGCTCCCAGAACAGCCCACACCGGACATAGACTGGCTGCACGGCGGTGTATTCTCGGGCCAACGCTGCGATCAGCACACCGCTATCGAGGCCGCCGCTGGTCAACACACAGACTGCCTGACCGCCGAGCCCCCCTGCCGTCTCTTCCATGGTATCTCCTCCCAGCCGCGTGATTAGGAGGGGTACGCTAACAAATGTCCGGTAGGAAGTCAAGGGTGCGCTCGCAGCGATTGACGCCTGGAGGGGTTCTCGGTAAGGTATAGGACATGATCGAGATCAGTCAGGTGCGCATCTATCCCTTTGAAACCAGCAGCTTCGGCGGCCACACCCGGGCCTATGCCGACATCGTTATCGGCGATTGCCTCGTCGTGAAAGGTCTGCGCGTGGTGGAAGCGGCGGGTGGGGGGTTGTTCGTGGCCTTCCCAGCCCAGCGGGCACGCGATGGACGCTACCACGACCTCGTGGTGCCGCTCAATGCGGAAACGCGCGAATACATTCGAATGATGGTCATCGAAGCCTTCAAACGATGGACTCCAGCCGACACCCCGACGGATCGATAGACGCAGCGCCCGAGCTTTTTCGCCCTTTGATGCCGCAGGCCCTGGTCAACGTCCGAGTCGTCCTCGTCGAGCCGCAGCACTCAGGGAATATCGGGGCGGTGGCGCGGGCCATGAAAAACATGGCGCTGTCGCACTTAGTTCTGGTGCACCCGGCCGACCACCTCGCCATGGAAGCGCGCATGATGGCTATGCACGCCTTCGACATCCTCCAACAGGCGCGGGTCGTCGCTTCCCTAGCCGAGGCGGTGGCTGATGCCGGATACGTCGTGGGCACGACCCGACGACTTGGCAAAACGCGTCAGGCCCATCTCAGCCCCAGAGCGATCGCCCCTCTGCTCCTCGAATTGGCGTCGGCGAATCCTGTAGCGCTGGTCTTTGGACGAGAAGACAGCGGACTCACCAATGCAGAGCTCCAGCAGTGCCACGAGCTCATCACCATCCCGGCACACCCGCAATTCGGTTCGCTCAATCTCGCCCAAGCCGTGCTGCTAGTATGCTATGAGCTGTACATGGCCAGCGTCGCAGAACCCCGCCCAGCGCCCAGAAAACTCGCCACCGCGACCGAGCTAGAGCGGCTCTATACGCGCCTGCAGCAGCTCCTCCACCGTGTGGGCTTCTTGCATGGTTCGAACCCTGACCGCATGATGGGATATTTTCGCCGCTTCTTCGCCAGGCAGGGTCTGCGGTCGCGCGACGTGAAGATCTTCCTCGGCGTGCTGCGCCAAATCGAATGGTATCTAGACCGCCCCCGCTCCGCAAACGACCCATCTGCAGGCGATGGGTCGTAGTGCTTCCCGCGGCGCCGCGCCTTGATGACGATAATCCCCTAAGACGTCCAGCATTAGTCCAAGATTTCCAGCCGCACTGGCGCCGTGCCTGGGCCGATAAGGCCGATCTGCTGCGCTGCGGCATAGGAGAGGTCGATAATCCGCCCCTTGCGGAACGGCCCTCGATCGGTAATGCTCACTATCACTGTGCGGTTATTGAGCAAATTCACCACGCGCACCTTACTTCCCAGCGGTAAGGTTTGATGGGCTGCCGTCAGTTGGTGCATATTAAACCGATCACCACTGGCGGTGAGCCGGCCATGGTGGGGATAACCATACCACGAGGCCAACCCCTGGAGCGCATGTTCGGGCTGCTTGGCACAGCCCATGGCCGCCAACACAACCAATCCAGCGAAGGCGACCAAGCGGGACCGCCAACGCGGCCAACGAACAGGGACTGACAGCAGGCAGCTATTCTCCCCTGCCATTCCTGGCCCCTCTTGCTTCAGCGCCCAGTGTGATGGAATCTGACTCTGAGGGGAAGGATCGAGGCTCAGCCCGGCATTGCATGCGACTCCTCTGTTCGGTATCATGTGCTATAGTTTACGCGTGCACTCCATGATGGCTCTGGATGCGAAGCTACCCCTTCGTGTTGTGCAAAGATAGGATGAGCGATGGATCATAAGTCGTGGTCGCCGCATGCCCCGTATCTCTGGCCCCTCGTCGAACAGGAGAAGCCGCCTCAGCGCCTGCTCTCCCGCCTGCCTGTGACGCACCTGATCCTGTTCACGATGACGCTGATGACCACCACGTTTTACGGCGCCCTGCATCATAATGTCAATCTTCTCGAGGATCCCTGGCAATTTTATCGAGGTTTGCCGTTCTCCCTCACATTACTGGCCATTCTTGGTACCCACGAATTTGGCCACTATCTCATGTCGCGCTACCACGGGGTGGCCGTCACCCTGCCCTATTTTATTCCGGCTCCCTCGTTCATCGGGACTTTCGGCGCCTTTATCCGTATCAAATCGATCGTGCCGGACCGACGAGCGCTCTTCGATATCGGCGTGGCGGGGCCGATCGCCGGATTTGTGGTGGCAGTCCCGGCCATCGTGGTCGGCCTATCGCTCTCCGAAGTGAGACCGGCCGCCGATTTGACCGGCCTCGGTTTGGGGTCGTCGCTATTGTTCAATAGCCTGGTGCAGGCAGTGCTTGGCGTGACGCCGGCGGCGTATGATGTCATCTTGCATCCCATCGCTTTCGCTGGGTGGATCGGCCTCTTCGTCACCGCGCTCAACCTCATTCCAGCAGGGCAATTGGATGGCGGCCACATCGTCTATTCGCTGTGCGGACGCTGGCACCGCTGGGTGACGCTGCTCTGCTTGTTCGCCCTCGTGCCCTTGGGATGGTTTTGGCCGGGTTGGTGGGTGTGGGCCTTTGTGGTGTTTTGGGTTTCCGGGGCGCATGTAGCCTGGCGTCAGGGCCTGCGCTATGCATTCCTCCATCCTCCCCTCCTGAATGAGACCGCGCCGTTGTCCGTCGCCCAGAAGACGGTCGCTGCCCTGGCGCTCGTGATCTTCCTCCTCACCTTTCCGCCGGTGCCGTTTACTTTCCCCTTCGACTAGGATGGCTAGCTCTATCCTGCGATCTTCACCGCCCGAATCCTGACCGAGCACGTATCGGCGATCCTCCTCGCCGACAGCGGGCACTGGCACGCTTGCGCCAGCGTCCCACGCGCTGACCAACGCCTGACGGGTGGCAGCTGCCCTCGTGATGGGCGATGACTATTTTTGAATAAGATACAAAGTAATTCTATTTTCTTGAAAAAATTATTGACAATCTGAAGAGATTTGATATGCTGCGAGTCGCTGTCCCCCGATAATGGCGGCTTCCACGTCAACTGATCGAAGCCGCCACGCAGTCGCGGTGCCTTGCCGCGATCGAGCGAGACAGCCCGGGCGGTTTCTCTGCGACGACGCCCCTTGACGGGAGAATCCAGCCTATGTGGTTCCAACGGGCGAAAACACTGATCGGCATCGACATTGGCAGTCATGCCATCAAACTCGTGCGTTTCGGCCTCGCAGGAGCCAGTCATCAACTCCTCAACGTCGCGATGCTGCCGCTGCCACCCGCAACGATGGTCGATGGAGCCATCGCCAAGCCGTTCGCAGTGCAGGACACGCTACGCCGCTTGTTGACCTTCGAAAAGATTACGGAAAAAAGCGTGGCGCTGGCCCTCTCTGGGCACTCAGTGATCGTGAAGCGTGTGCAGATGGTGCGAATGACCGAGAAGGAGCTGGCCAACGCTATCCCCTTGGAGGCCGAGCAACATATTCCGTTCGATACTGCCGATATCAACACAGACTTTCAGATTCTTGATAGTCCGAGCCGGGAGAACGACCGGGGAAACCACATGGAGGTCCTGCTGGCGGCGGCCAAGCGGGACCGCATCGAAGAGCTCAGCCGCGTCGCCCGCGCTGTCAATCTGCGCCCCGTGGTGGTCGATGTCGACATGTTAGCGCTGATCAATTGTTTTGCGCTCAACCATCCGGAAGAGGTCGGCGGCCATGTCGTCTCGTTAGTCCACATTGGGGCAAGTATGCTGACGGTGCTCATCGTCAAGGATGGCCTCAGCGCCTTTCAACGCGATATCCCCTTTGGCGGTAATCAGTATACTGCGGCGTTGCAAAAAGCCTTTAACCTCCAGGCCGAGGATGCCGAGGCCGTGAAACTCGGTGGCCTGGCGGGGAGTCGCTCACAGCCTGAGATGCTGACGGTGCTGCAGCGCGTTACAGAAGATGCCATCGCCGAAATTCAACGTTCGTTCGACTTTTATTTGGCCAGCGCTGGGGACGAACCCATCGAAAAGGTTTATCTCAGCGGCGGTTGCGCACGCATGAAGGGGTTGGCGCAGGTGTTGGCCGCGCGACTGCGACTTCCCGTCGACATGATCGCCCCTTTCCGACACGTCGAGGTCTCCGAGGCACATTTCGACGGCGATTACGTGCATGACATCGGGCCTATGATGGCGGTGGCGGCTGGCTTAGCCTTGCGACGGCAGGACGAGCGATGATCCGCATCAATTTACTCCCCGTCCGCGAACTGCGTCGGCAGGCGCGCATGCGCCGGCAATTGTATCTTTTCGGCGCTGCCGTCGGCGTCGTGTTGATCGGCGTCGCGCTCGTGTGGTGGGAAGACATGCGGGCGATCAATCGTTTAAAGGTGGAGAAGGTCCATCTCAATGGCGAATTGGCAGACCTCAAGCCGATCGTGGACGAGGTGGCGGAACTGGAGAAGCGTGAAACGCTGCTTAATGCCCGTCTGGAGACGATCAAACGGTTACGCCAGAACCAACGCGGTCCGGTGCGCGTCCTCGATATCTTGAGTCGCAACCTCCCCGAGCAAGCCTGGCTCGAAGCCATTGAGGAGGCCAGTGGCGTCTACAAGGTGATGGGCTACGCCTTGACCAATTTCGCCGTCGCCGATTTGCTGCGAAATCTGCAACAATCGCCTGAGTTCAACGCCGTCGACCTCATTTCATCGGAACAAACGGTGATTGCGAACCGCGAGATCAAGAAATTCATCGTGCAATTCCAGCGCGCTGATCGCGCCGCCAAGCCAGCCACGCCACCGGCCACCGCGCGGAGGAGACCAGGGGCATGAACAGCCTCCTGGAAAAGCTCGACGCCCTGGAGCCTCAGCAGCGTTGGACGCTGTTCGGCTTGCTCATCGTTCTCTTCTTGGGCATGGGCTACTATTTGCATGCATCTAACGCGGAGCACTTGGAGACGCTGAGCACCGAAGTCGAAGAACTAAGGGCGTCCGTGCGAAAGCATAAAGCCATCGCCGCACGCCTGGAGGATTTGCATGCCCGCTTAGCCGCCCTCGATGAGGCGGTGAAGGTAGCCGTCACATTACTGCCCGAGACGCGGGAGATCCCGGAACTGCTCACGCAGATTTCAGAATTAGGCCTGAATGCAGGCTTAGAATTCCGCCTCTTCAAGCCGGAAGCGGAAAAACGCGCCGATTTCTATGCCGAAGTGCCGGTGAGCTTGATCATTCTCGGCAAATTCCACGATGTCGCCCGCTTCTTCGACCACTTGTCGAAGCTCTCGCGCATCGTCAACGTGACGGACATCAAAATCGGCTTGAACAAAGGCTCGGAGCCCGATGTACTGTTATCCACCAGTTGCCTGGTCACCACCTTTCGGTTCGTGGAGCCACAGGAGGGTGATGGCAAAGCGGGCAAACGGTCCGGCTCCCAGCGCAAAGGGAGCTAAGATTGTGGGTTGGGCGGCGCTCCTGCTGAGTGTGATGTGCGCCAGCCTCGCGCTGGCAGGATGCGGCGCCCAAGAGCCGATGGAAGTCAATACTGCCCCGATGAAGCGCCGGCAAGCGGCCAAACCCCCGTCGCTCGATGAGCTCTTTGCGAAGACCGAAGAAGATGTCTACGCGTATGATCCCAGCGGCCGACGCGATCCCTTCCGGCCTCTACTGACCGCACAAAAACCGACCGCCGCGGTCGATGAAACCCAAATGAACTGCCCCCCTCTGCAAGATTTCGAACTCGCCAGTTTGAAGCTCGTCGCCATTGTGTGGGGAGAATTCGGTCGCAAGGCTATGCTGAAGGCTCCTAATGGGCGGGGCTATGCGATCGGCGAAGACATGTTGGTGGGGCGAACGTGCGCCCGCGTCCAACGTATCGACTCGCATGCAGTCGTCATCGAGGAATCCCGTCGCGATGCCGATGGCAATGTGTTGAAGGAGGAAGTGGTATTACGACTACGAGAAGGGGAAGGCTAGAGAAAGGAGAGGGTGGGCGTCGATGCAACGCTGGCACGTCCTGGCGTTTTGCCTTGCACTTGTCACCATTGGCACCACAGGATGCACACTGAAAACAGCCCCTAGAAGCGATGTCGCAACACCACAACCCTCTGTACCCAGCCCTGCCTTCCTTACTGCCGTGGATGTGGATGTGTTCGAGGATCACACCCTCGTCACCATCCAGGCTGATGAGCCCATCCGCTATGCGGTACGGCGCGAAGAGTCGCCGCCCCGGTTGATCGTCGACCTGCCTGGCTTGGCGGTCGCCCCCGGGGTGCGGTCACTCGAAATTAATCGCGGCGGCATCACGCTCGTCCAGCCGATCAACGATGCCGCACACCGCCGCAGCCGTGTGGAAATCGGCTTGCAGCCGCCGGTCGTACACACGCTGTCCCTGCCGTTTAGCACCACCTTGCTCGTGGATATCCGTGCCGAGGCCTCGGCGCACGCTCGATCGCCTGGTGGCGAGCATCTACGCTCGCCAGAAGATCGGCCACCGCTCCCTTCCCCACATTCCCAGAAGCCACCCCTCCTGAATGGCCACGACGTGTTCACCCTGGGGCATACCGTGCCAGGCAACAGCGAACGGGCGATGGCGCTGATCGGGGTTGTGGTGGAACCACTGGCCGATCGGGCGCGCGTGCGTGTGATCGGGGACGGTCCGATCCTGACCTATCGAACGGCACGGATGGCGACGCCGCCGCGACTGATTCTCACCTTGCCAGGGCTGACCACCGATCTCGCGGATCGGGGTTTGTTGGTCCCTTCTCCCTACCTGAAACGCCTGGCGATTCGCCAGCCCGATCCGAAAGCCACCGCGGTGGAAATGACGCTGGGGGTGGGGGTGTCGCCGGAGGTTGCACGAGAAGGCGCCCAGCTCCTCGTCGAACTGGCCCAGTTATCGCGCTCGCTCGATCTTGCGACACCATCACGTCTACCGCAGGTGAAGCCGACCTTGACATCAGCCCCTATACGGTCGACGGTCGCCTCGCCCACCGCCCAGCCCCTCATCATGGCTCAGGCGGCGGGGCAGGCTCCGCAAGCGTCGGAAGCCACACCGGTCTATACCGGCCAGCGCATCTCCTTGGATTTTCAGCAGGCTGACCTCATCGACGTGTTACGGCTCATCGCTGAGGTCAGCGGCAAGAACATCATCACCAGCCCCGAAGTCAGCGGCCGCGTTACCACACGCATGGTCAATGTGCCATGGGACCAAGCCCTGGACATGATTTTGAAGACCTTTGGGCTGGGCAAAGATGTGCAGGGGACGATCATCCGCGTCGCCCCGCTGGAGCGGCTGCGCAAGGAACGCGACGAGGCATTGCAGGCCAAGCGCGTGGCGGAGGATCTGGAGACGCCCATCACGCGCACCATCCAGCTGAAGTATGCGCGGGCCGAGGACCTCAAGACCAACATGGAAAAGCTCCTCACCAGGCAGGGGCGGCTCGACATCGACAAACGCACCAACACGATCATCATCAAGGATGTCAGCGCCACTGTTGACGAAATCATCGGCCTCATCCAGCACCTGGATTCCCAGACGCGGCAGGTGTCCATCGATACACGCATCGTCGAGACGAACCGCACCTTTTTGCAGGAGTTAGGCATCCGCTGGGGCGGCCTGTTCGATAAAGAGACCGGGGTCAAATTCCCGCGTCGGGTCCAGCTCTCCGGCCGGCAGGGGCCGACTGGTCAGACCCCGCCTATCGCCGGCAGCAATTTCGTTGTCGATCTGCCCACGAGCACGCCACGGTCGTTGGCGCTGGGCTTCTCGCTGATCTCGAACTCGTCGATTCTGGATGTCGAGCTCCAGGCTCTGGAGCGGACGGGGCGCGGACGCATCATCTCTAACCCGAAGGTCGTCACCCTGGATAACAAGGAAGCGATCATCGAGAGTGGCGACGAAGTCCCCTTCCGCACCGAATCGGCGCAAACTGGGCCGAAGGTCGAATTTAAGGACGCGAAGATCACGCTCAAAGTCACGCCGCACGTCACCCCCGATGATTACATTCTGCTGGAGATCGATGCCGCGAAGAAAGAGGTCGACTTTACGCGGCAGGTGGAGGGCAACCCGACGATCACCAGTCGTCAGTCTAAGACGAGCATCCTGGTCAAAGATGGGGCGACGGCCGTCATCGGCGGCCTCTTCAAACAGACGAGGCAAGATAGCCGCGATGGCGTACCCGGCTTATCGCGCGTCCCCTACCTCGGATGGTTGTTTAAGACGGAGAGCGAACGCGAGATCAACGAGGATTTGCTGTTTTTCATCACGCCGCGCATCGTCAGGGAAAATCCTGGCACACGTCCTCGCTGAGACGGGCCGCGTGTGTGTCCAAGGCCGGGCGAGAACGGCAGCACGATGATCCTCACCCACTCGACCGCAAAAATCGGTATATTAAGGGCCATCGTCAGGAACTCGGCGCGGCACCATGCCGTCCCCGGTGGGTGTCGCGACGCGATGGCGTAGGCTCGAGTGCGCAAAGGACATCACCATGCAGACTGTGACCGTAGCCTTGGGGGAACGTAGCTATCCGATCCATATCGGACAGGGGATTTTGACCGACGTCGGCGCGTTGTTGAGCGATCAGCCGTTCTCGAAGAAGGCGGTGGTGATTACCCAATCGCCGATTCGTGCCATCTACGGCGAGCGCGTGATCCGGAGTTTACGCGCCCATGGCTTTGAGGCGGAAGGCTTCGAGGTGCTCGATGCGGAAGAGGCCAAGAGCCTGGCCTGGCTGGAGAAAGTGTACGATTGCCTGATCGACCTGCGACTCGACCGGCGCTCGGTTGTCATAGCGCTGGGCGGCGGCGTCGTGGGTGATCTGGCGGGCTTTGCCGCCGCGACCTATATGCGTGGCATCACTTTCGTGCAGATTCCCACCACGTTGCTGGCGCAGGTCGATAGCAGCATCGGCGGCAAGACGGCGGTGAATCATCCCCGCGGCAAGAACCTCATCGGCGCCTTCTACCAACCCCGGCTCGTCCTCATCGATGTGCAGACCTTACAGACGCTGCCGCCGCGTGAGCTGCGGTCGGGATTGGCTGAGGTCGTCAAGTACGGCGTCATTGCTGATCCTGCGCTGTTTCAGCGACTTGAAGCCCGTGCGCTCGATATCCTGCGGGGCGATGCGGACCTATTGACGCAGGTGATCCGCGATTGCTGCCAAATCAAGGCCGACGTTGTGGCGTCAGATGAACAGGAGGGAGGCCTGCGCGCCATCCTCAACTTCGGCCATACCTTCGGGCATGCCATCGAAGCGGTGACGGGATTTA